>OLIV01000831.1_pt1 | contig 17294 bp, 10 predicted proteins | sample 1601411 | NCBI WGS metagenome assembly OLIV01 (sample SAMN03922450, study PRJEB24848) | human gut metagenome | isolation source: stool sample | host: Homo sapiens | place: Germany | collected 2009-11 | reverse complement strand
CCGTTACATTCCACCGAGAAATAAAACAATCATCCCAACGTTGATCTTTCGTTTTGTCAAACAAACTTATTGCAAAATCAGAAGAACGCTCACGGCTCCAAGGTCTGCCATACTCAATAACTCTCTTTACAGCAGGATGTTCTTCCGAATAGGCTGAACAAAAGTACATATGGGCTGTATTACCATCTCCATTTAATTCCGCATTTTGCGTATACAAAACAGAGAAAAGGACTTCCGAATTATTTTTATTATTGATATCCCATAATTCTGCGTGCGATTTAACCAACGAATATTTACCAGAATTGATCACCTGCTCGGCATAATTCAAAGCTTTTTTCAAATCGTCATCACTCCGTTTCAAAGTAAGATACACTCTCGACAGATGGTGCATAGCTGCATATTTTGTTATATGCCCGAATTCAGATGCCTGGTAAGTTTCCGGCAAGTTTTCTACAGCAAATTCCAAGTCTGTAACAATTTGATTCCAAACTTCATCTACTTTTGTTTTATGTGCAGTAGTCTCTACTGAATTTGTCGGCTTCAACGGCATAGGAATATCACCAAACTGCTGTACCAGATGATAAAAATAGTGTGCTCTGATAAATAACGATTCTGCAAGAAAACGTGTTTTTAGATCTTCATCCAATCCAGGAATATCATTATTTTCCAGACTCTCAATAACTGCATTACACTGATTCACGGATTTATAACAACTATACCAGAAACTCCTGACATCAGCATTTGTCGCATCAATCGTCCAATTATACCATTGCTCATGTCCTTGATGACCGATCCATATATCCGAAGGACCTTCACACATATAAATCAAGTATTCCTGTATATACATTCCCCTTAAGGTTGAATACAATCCATTGACACCATTGGTTATACCATCTTTCGTCGTATAAAAATTACCAACAGTCACTTTATTATAAGCCGTCTCATCCAAGAAGTCGCAAGACGACAAACATAGCAGAGACAACGAACCTATCAATATTTTATTTAGTATTTTCATATTCTACTTTCAATTAATCAGATTATTAGAAACTTGCATTTACTCCAAATATAAATGAGGTTAACGGACGGTGGTCTGTATAGCTATTACAGTTTTCCGGATCCAGTCCTACATAATCACTCTTTGTCCATGTATATGGATTTTCAACCATAAAATATACCCTGAATTTTTCACTATAAAACTTTTTCGAAATCTCTTTCGGTAAAGTATATCCCAAATTAATATTTTTCAGACGTATAAATGACAGATCCCGATAAGCATAATCACTTGACACCAATAACTCCTGTGGATTAGTTATCGCAGGTTTCGGACAAGCATTAGAAGGATTATCCGGTGTCCAAAAATCAACATCCAGATGATTATAACGAGTTGATCCAGCCTCGTCAGTCAATACTCCTAATAGCTGTCCATACTTCTGACGTGTATAGAAATAAACATTCAAATCGAAATTCTTATAATAGAATCCTGTAGAAAGTCCTGCTGTCCATTTGGGTATTTTATTGAATGTATGCAAATCGCCTTCATCATAAACCCCATTATTATTTACATCTTCTATTTTAGGATTACCAGGTTCACGTCCATACTTTGCCGCTTCCTCTTCTTCTCCATATTGCCAAACTCCTATATATTTATACAGACGTTCAACGTAGAGAGGTTGCCCAATGAACCATTTATTTCCCGGACTATCTTCCTTTCCATTGAACAACTCGACAATTTCATTCTTGTTATAGCCAAAAGTCAAATCTACTGTCCATCTGAAATCTTTTGTCACAACAGGTACAGTGTTCAAGGCTATTTCAATACCCGAATTACGTGTCTTACCTACATTTTGCCAAGTAAATTCATACCCTGTATTGATCGGCAAATTGCGTTTCATCAATAGATCACGTGTATTACGAATATATCCGTCAACAGAACCACTGATCCTGTTATTCAAGAAGCCAAAATCCACGCCGACATTATATTCTTCTGTACTTTCCCACCCCAATTGATTATTAGCCAACTCGGTAGGCAGATATCCCATTGCCGACTGCTCAGTTGTCCCGAAATAATACACATATTTACCTAAAGCTCCTTGTGTTGCATACTCAGAAATTGCTGTATTACCGGAATTACCCCAGCTCAAACGTAATTTCAGATTAGAAAGCCAATCAACTTCCCGAAGGAAAGACTCATCATTCATACGCCAAGCCAATGCAACAGACGGAAAGAAGTCCCATTTATTACCTTTTGCCAAACGAGAAGAGCCATCGTAACGTCCAGTCAATGTCAACAAATACCGATCCTTAAATGTATAATTAACTCTTCCCATAAATGACAACAAAGCCCATTTACGTACAGAAGAAAGACGTGTAAATACATCTGGTGCTTCATTCACATTAAACCACGAACCGTAATAAGGCATATCCTGTCCAGTCAAACCGACCAATTCTGCTTTATCTGTCTGCATATCATGCACCAACGATACATCCAAACTATGATCATTCAATACCTTCTTATAATTCAGGACATTCGTAAAAGTAATCTGTTGCTCGTTCGTTTTTTTGTATTCAGCAGACGGAGAAGCCAACTGGCGAGCTTGAGAAGTAGAACTCTTATAAACTCCATTCTCGATTGACGACAAGCCATATGTCAAACTTGTTCGGAATTTCAAGCCTTTGATTATTTCCCAATCTGCAAATAAGTTCAAAAGGATACGGGTACGTTTTTCTTTATTGTCTACATTATTCTTATCAGTATCAAACAAAGGATTCGAATGCAATACCGTCTGATACCAACCGCTATTGTAAAAGCGCATATCTCCATTCTCGTCATAAACCTCCGTTAGTGGATCAATAACTGTTCCATATTTCCAAACACTATTATCTCCATTATTACGAGTTGTCAATGCTAAAAGAGAAGAATAGCCTACCGTCAAGTTCTTTGCTAATTCCATATCCCCGTTAATACGGGCTGAGAAACGTTCATATCCCATATTATCAATAATACTTTGGTCTTTATTATAGCCTAACACTAACATATTACGATTACGACCATTCGATTGATTGATACTGACATTATGATCCGTTTTATAGCCCGTACCGCTAAACATCAAATCTTGCCAATCTACAAACTGTCCGGAGTTCAAGGCTTTTAATTGAATATCATCAAATATTTCCTTATCTGTCTTTCCATAATTAGCCATTCTTTTCCAGTCTGCATATTTTTCACCGCTCATCATATCATAATTTTTGAATGACTTGGACACACCGACATATCCGTCATAACTAACAGACAGTTTAGCTTCCTTACGGGCACGTTTTGTCGTAATGATAACAACACCATTTGCTCCTCGAGAACCATAAATAGCAGTGGATGAAGCATCTTTCAAAACATCAATCGACTCGATTTCTGCCGGATTGATCTCATCGATCTTTCCTCCGAACGGAGCATCATCCACCACTATCAACGGATCATTGCCCGCATTGATCGAATTATATCCACGGATCACAATGGTAGAAGATGCTCCGGGAGAGTTTCCCATCGTAATATCCGCACCTGCAATTTTACCTTGCAATGCTTGCATAGGATCTTTCATCACAGCCTGATTCTGAATCGATGAAGAAGAAATCTGTGAAACAGATCCTGTTAGGTCACGTTTTTTGACAGAACCATAACCTACCACAACCACTTCATCCAAAGCTTGCGTATCTTCCTTCAATTGGATGTTCAATGTTGTCTTACCTTTACTAACCGCAACATCCTTGTCCAAATATCCGATGTACGTTATACTTAATTTGGAACCTTCGGATATCGACAAAGAGAAATTCCCATCCATATCCGTAATCGTACCATTAGACGTTCCCTTTTCAACAACATTCGCCCCAACAACTGGTTCGCCATTTTCATCTTTCACGATGCCTTTCACAATGATCTGCTTTTGCTGAGTGATAGATGATCCTGCGGCTTCCTTCTTGGAAATCACAATCATCTTGCCCTGGACAGAATAAGACAATCCGTTATCCAATACGGCAGATAGCACTTCTTCCAAAGAAGCATCTTTAAAATCTCGCGTAATCTGCTTCCGTTCATTTACCTCGTCTTTCTTGTAAATGATGGAATACTGTAGTTCTTTCTCTACTTCCGCTAATACTGTTTTTAAAGGAACATTTTTAAATTGCCGGGTGATCCGCTGTGCATTCATGGAGGTAGCCCCAGAAAGCATCAAGGCAAGGATTAACGCCCTTCCTACATGTTTTCTATACATAAACCAATAAATTAAAGAATTAGATTTAATAATATATTAACAATTGCGCTATTGTTTTCTAATATAAATATCCCGGTCCCGCCGTTCATAACGGATCGGAATAATCTCGGATAGAGCGTGAAAGACATCTCCGACCGTCTCTTCATTGCGAAGTGATACGCGGAAAGCTATATCTTTTTCCAAGTCGTCTCCCAAATGAATCTGAACGTCATATTTACGGGATAGGCGGACTGCCAGCTCATTGAGCGTGATTTTATCATATTCAACTCTCCCTTCTGTCCAGGATTTATATTGAGAAGCCTGAACCTTCTGACGGGAAAAACTTCCGTTTTGTTTGTCAAGACTCAGCAATTCTCCCGGTGCAACCGGAATATGCCTCCCTTTATATAAAATATCGATAGAGCCTTCCAATAATGTCGTTTTAGCAGAAATATCTTCAGGGTAAGAAGATACATTAAACTTTGTTCCTTTCACCAATACACTATACTGATCCGTTTTAACCACAAAAGGAGTTCCATCTGACTGTTTAGTCACTTCGAAATAAGCTTCACCAGTTAAAAAGACTTCCCTGTTTTTAGAATTGAAGTTACCGGCATACTGTAAGGAAGAACCGGCATTCAACCATACAACTGTTCCATCCGCCAGTATCAGCTTGCTTTTTTCTCCATAGGCAGTTTCTAAAGCAAACCGGTTATCGGCAGTTTCCGTATTCCGATAAAGATAGAAACTATATGTTCCACTCAATAATAGAACACATGCAATTGCAGCGATTGACGCACCTGCATCCGGCGTTGCAACTGTTTCCATTCATTCGAAACTTCAGGAATCAGTTTATAGGAAAGCATCCACTCCTCCTCCCATTGGCGGAACATTCTTTCATTAGAAGGTGCATCATTCACAAACCGGAAAAGAATCTCTTCTTCGGAGGGAGTAATGCGTCCTTCAAAATAACGTATTGCCAACTGGTGATTATAGATCTCCTGCTCTTTCATAATTTTTGCTTTCTATATGATGTAACAACCCAAATGAATTTTACCCAACCCCCTTCCTGAAAAAAATTCCCCAAAACAAAAGAAACAGGACTTCGTTCATTCGGAAAGCAGCCAAGCTAATATCGCGATATAGACATCCAACGGATATTTATCTTTAAAATGTGCGGAAAAGCGTGCTAAGGCTTTGGCTATATGTTTTTCCACTGCAGTAGTCGATATTTGGAGAGCATCTGCGATCTCCCGGTTTTTCATTTTCTTAAAACGGCTCATCTCAAATACTTCACGGCAACGGGAAGGCAAATCACTCATAACAAGACTGATCTGTTGTTGCAATTCCTTATACAGAAGCGTATATTCCGGACTTAGGTTAAAGTCCCAATAATAAAGTTCTTCCTGCCCGACCACCCTATCCAAATGTTCCAGATTATGCTGCTCGACCAGTTGCAGATGCTTCAAATAATTCAGACAGGCATTCCTCACCATTGCGAAAAGAAGAGATGAAATGGAAACAGCTTCTATCAGATCACGTTTTTCCCAAAATCTCAAAAAGCTCTCCTGTATGATATCCCTGACTGCTTCCTCATCCGTCACAAAACGAGCAGCATATCCTCGCAACCGAGGATAATAGCTATTGAACAAAAATTCGAATGCTTCGCCGTTTCCGTTCTTTATCTCCCGAAGAAGAGTCTTCTCGTCTGTGAAGTTTTTCATAATGATTATCTATTATGTTTCATCTCCTTATTCTTGCAATTATAGAAACCCTCTATATAGATATTCAAATCTTTGTCTATCTCAATGACGGCAAAACTATTATTTTCGGGAAGGCTTCCTTCTATCATTCCTTTCATTGTAAAATAGTGGATTCCATGCCGAAAACTATAGTTCCCGGCATGATGGTGCCCTTGGATAACGGCTACTACCTTACCGCTTTGCTCAAGTATCGAAACGATCTCTTCCGCATTGCCGATACAAAGTTCCTTGTCGATCCCGGAGAAAGTATCCAACAATTCGTGGATAAAGATCACGACCGGCAAATCGTCTTTCTTCAGTTCCTGCTGCAACCATTCTCTTTGGCCAGCGGGGATAAACGCCTTGGTCCAATCGAAATTACCGGAATCATAATCAGAACCATCCTCGTTGCAGTTACCGTCAAGCACGATAAACTTAATCTGGTTCCGTACGAAGGAATAATAAGGTTTTCCTTTCGCACTCCCGTAATTGCTCGTATGTGCGAGAAATTCAGATTTTGAGATACTATCCATATCATGATTGCCCAACACATGATAAACAGGGCCGTCGAAGGTCTGAAACTTTGCTTCTATCTCATCTAAAAACGACAAAGTCTGCCCTCTTTCAGGAGTATCACCCATATCCTTCAAGTCTCCAAGTTCAATCATGAAATCTAATTTCCGCCTATTAAAAACGTCTATTGCTTCCGATAACTTTGTGATGGATTGTTCATAATAGCGAGTTCCGTGTACATTCCGATGAGCAAAATGTATATCCGTTACCAAGCCAAAGCGCAGTCTCTTTTCATTTTCCCGCGCCAACAAGCCCGGACAGGATAAAAGCAATGCCCCAGCACATGATCTCTTAAAAAATAATCGTCTATCCATGGTTTATCAGATTGATCAGGGCAAATGTAAACAATATTCCCGGAGAATTGGATAAAACTGTTTACCTTTGCCTTATCAAATACGAATCTGCCATATGAAACTAAAAGTAATTATCCTGCTTATCAGTCTGTTATCCGGCTCTATCGAAGCCCAGACAATTCATTACAATGCTTTCTCACACAACGATTATGAACGTCCCCGTCCGCTATTCGATGCCCTTTCATTCCAATTCAATTGTGTGGAAGCGGATTTATGGCTAATCGACGGCGAGCTGTATGTGTCCCACGATTCGGTCGCCCCCAACCCGGATATCACATTCGAGAAACTGTATCTCTTGCCATTAGTCGAACGGATCAAAAAGAACGGGGGCAAAGTATATCCGGGCAGCGACCGCCCGTTTTACCTGATGGTCGATTGCAAGACAGACGGCGAAGCGATGTACCCCGTCTTGAAAAAGAAACTGGAGCCATACGAATCTCTTTTCTGTCATGAAAAGGACGGGAAACTGCAAGAAAGTGCCGTGTTGTTCTATCTGTCAGGGAGAAGTCCCCGTAAGGCTATTGCTGCTGAAACCAATCGATTTATCTTTCTAGACGGTACGATAGAAGATTTAGGGAAAGGTATTCCGGCCACCCAAATGCCTGTCATTAGCGATAATTATTCCAAATACATCGGCTGGAAAGGCCAGGGAGAGATACCCGCCGAAAAGCTCGAAAAGATGCGCGAATATATCCGGCAAACCCATGCGGAAGGCAAACTATTCCGCTGGTGGGGTGCACCGGACACACCACTATTCAAAAAGTTCTTTATCAAAGAAAAAGTGGATCTGATCGGGGCCGACGACCTGAAAGCGTTGAGCTTGATTTTATAGAATCCCTAAAAAATCTTTTTTCATCCCGAATAATTCTTTTTTAAATGTCTACTAATTCTGTAATCACTGACGCCGATTACAGAATTAGTAGGCACTCCGATGTTTTCTTATGCTATGTAGATAAGGAAACCAAGACTACTTATAAGACGAAATATTGAATAACTTCTTCATCTCACCCGTTTTCACCTTAGCCGTAAACAGGTCTTGCAAATCCTTAACGGATAAGGAGTAAGACGGTGCGAAAGCAGGGGATTCCATGTATTCCAAAATACTACGATAGAACTGCCGGGCTTCCGGTTTGTCCTGTACGGCTTTCAAATCGGACATGCAAACTAAGAGTTTGCCGTTCCCAACCTTGAATTCGAACAACAGACCCAACTTATGGTTGCGTTCAACATTGTCGATTATCTGCACGATCGGCCGGTAATCGTCGGACAGACGATCCAGAATCATAGGGTAGCTCTGCTTGATGATCGGGAACCATTGCCAGTTGGTGTGGAACTCGGTCGGGAAATCAGCCAATGCAGGGTGGCCAGGATCAGTCAAGATTCCCAATGTACCGGGAGAAACTGGGCGGTCCAAGTTTTCGCAGATAGTCCGGAACATACGGTAATTCCAATAATCCGTCTGGAAAAGTCCGCCTACCGTTTGATCCTTATGTTTGTCTTTCGAAGGGGACCAAAGGACTTTGCCACCCTCTGTCAGGTATTTCAGATGGGCATCCAGGTCATCCGTCACACAAATATCTTCAGATGATGTAACCTCCTTATCAGCCGGATAAATCCAAAGTGAATAATCATTCCGGTAAGGAGTGCCGTCTATCGACAAGGCGAGCGTGACTTTTTCAGCCTTCCGGACAGAAGCGATAGCCGGTTTCAATGTGCCTACCTTTGCCAACTCTCCTTGTTTGACCTGTAAAGGTAAAACACCCTTGTCCAAGACCTGTTGTTTGCTGTCGGTCAATACCCAAGACAATTGTTTGCCATTCAAATCACTTTCGGAATAATTAGCGATCTCTACCTCTCCGGTGAGCGCCTCATCGTTCGTCCAACAGAACTTCTCCGTGCAGAACAGAGGAACCACTTCCGAACAGAAATGCCGCCATTCTTCCGGCGCGATCAACCCTTTACTTTCCATAAAAGCATCCAAGATTCCGACATAAGCTGAGCCCTGTCCCGGATAATCCTGCAAATCGAGCAACTGGAAACCGCCCCATTCCGGCGTACGCAGGTTCATCTCGATATCCGCCCGGTACAACAGGGCCGACCATTTACCGGAAGCCATCATAAAGTCATGCGCCTGGTCGATCATACCGGCCTCTTCCAAGCGTTTCTTGAAGATTTCGAAATTGCGAGGCTTCAATACACCCGTATATTTCTTGATCTCTTCATAATTCGGATATACCTGGAACTGCCCCGTCTCGTGGCTGATAATCGGAACATCGCACAAAGCATTGGCAGACGAGAAATCCATCTCCGAATTCGGGTACGTGTGATTCAGATACCCGCCGTCATAAGCGTCAGCAAATGAGAAAGAGGCACGGGCATGGGTGTTGAACTGCTTGTCGTCTTCACGCCCGACACGGCAAGTCGTGAAATAATCTTCATCCGCCTGCTTTCCTTTAAAGCCTAAATAATTATTCGAACCGGAAGCATAGATATGGCGGTTATCCTCCTTTTTGAAGGTCTGGATCAGCATGGCAAGTCCTTCTTCGCCGGACATCTCGTTTCCTAATCCGAACATCACGAAAGAGGCATGATTGCTATAAGCCCGATGCAGGTTCCGCCCTTCTTTCAACAGATAATCGCATAATTCGGTATCATCGATATCGATATTACCCCAAACAGGAAGTTCCGGTTGCAGGTAAATGCCTTCGATGTCGGCAGCCTCAAAACAGGCTTCGGGAGGACACCAGGAGTGGAAACGATAATGGTTGATGCCGTACTGTTTCGCTACCTGGAAATAGTGCCGCCAGGTCTCCACATCCATTGCGGTATGGGCTATCAGTGGAAAGACGCAGGCATCATGTTTTCCGCGCAGGAACGTAACTTTGCCATTCATGGTGAACTGACGTCCTTTTGCCTTGAAATCGCGCAAGCCGAAAGTCGCCTGCTCCGTATCGACCGATTGATCTGTTTTTAGTGAGACAGAGAGACGGTATAGAGCCGGTGTAAATTCGCTCCAAAGCAAAGCCTTATCCCCCAGCGCAAGTTCGAGCTCCTGTTCCGGCTTCGTCCAGTCCACTTCAATTGTCTGTACCGGTGTTTTATGCTGTTTATCCGTATTCCAGGCTTCGGCATAAAAGGACAATATACCTTTTCCCACCCCTTTGTCCGGGTTACGAAGGGTTACTCTGGCAGTCACGACTTTTTTCGCGACATCCGGATAAAGCTGGATCTCATCGATCCCGCAAAGAGGTGCGCTTTCCAGATAAAAATCACCGATAATTCCATTCCAGTTTGTCTGTGTGGAAGCAGAATAAGCATGTGAAGAGCCGTAGACCTTTTCTGGCACGGCCTGCTTGCCGTTATCGACTAAAATAGCAACGGTATGGGTTCCGGGAAACAGATAAGAGGACAGATCATATTGTTGAGCCGTAGAGATATCGTTATTTGCCCCAACTTCTTTTCCATCGATCCAGATCGTCGTAGGCTTCGTGCGTTCCATCACTAAGCGGACGGATGTTCCGTCCCATTCTTCCGGTATACGGATCTGCTTCGTGTACAGTGCTTTCCCTTCAAACACATATTCCCTGGAAAGGCCTGTAGTCAGTGTCATATCCGTATTGTAAGTTCCCATTTTCCCCATATCGGTAATACCGGGCAGGAAAAGAGAATCCGTACAAGACTTTGTCAACCAATCAGGAGCAATCCCCGTACCGGCAGTATCCAGTTGCAATCCCCAATTACCCTCCAAGGAAATGCGACTCCGGGTATCAGGAGGCAGTTGTTGGGTACAAGCGGAATAAAATCCGGCGGTTAACAACAAGGCAACAAGTTTAATCGAATTTTTCATCTTCTTCAAGTTTCTATTTATATGCTTCAGCTGTTTTCGTTTCACCCGGTTTACAAACAATATCGAGATAACTGAACGGATTACCCAGTTCATCGTTCGTATGCTTGGCATCCATCCCGCTAATCATGGCGACATTACCCGGAAACATGGCTCTCCAAATCAATTCTTTCCCGGACTTGTTCGCGAAGGTACTACTTCCGGCAGATTGATGCAAGATAGATATTTTTCCTGAGAATACAGGAATATTTTCTATCGAAATCCAACGGGTAGCATCCGTAAAGCGCGGAAGGGTGGTAATACGGTTTGCCGTGACATCGGCATCTACGCCGGCAAGTCCACACACAATTCCTTCGATCACACCGCTGGCTACTTCGGGATAATCCCGACGTTCATTCGCATAAAGCTCCTTTAGATAATGATAGCCCATATCCTGCCTGCCGTATTTATAAAAGATCTTCGGATAGTAAGACATGCTTTCCACGTTTGTCTCTTTCTCCGACAGGATCGCCAATAAACGATTGATACGTTCCGGCTTGTCTACGATACCGAACCAAAGAGGAAAAACATTACATCCGCCTTCTTTCAGGTTTTCATTCTCCAACTTATAGGCATAATAGTTTTGAGTCTCTTCATTCCACCAACCGGTATTATATAGGCGGGCATACTCTTCCGCCTTCGACTCATAGTGGAGGGCGGCCTCTTCATTTCCTCCCAGCCGTTGAATCTGTGCATACGATTTCAATCCTCGGTAGATCGTAGCGATCAAATCGCCGGTTACCGTCAGCCCACGAACCGATTCCTCATAAGAAGGGAGCCCACGGAAGGTTTTGAACTTCGGATCGACACGTGCATCGTCTTCGTGCATCACCCCCGGACGTTCCATGATCTTATCCGCCTGCAACTGCCATCTGTCGATATATTCATTGGCCGATAAACGGAAGAACTCTTCAAAACGAGGATCATTGATGTAGACTTCATCTCCTGTCCAGAGGTACAAACGGTAACAAGCGTTCATCACATCGAAGTTCGCATTCAGGTTATACCAGAAATCCTGATCCGAGACATAATCAGCCGAAGCCGGCAGGTTATTCCTGTCTATCTCCCAATAGCTGCAATAGTCCTTCGACTCGGAAATATTCTCGACAAACTTACCCATCATATTCGCATTTTGCCTGCCATGCCCGTTCAGCTCCTCGCCTATACATTGATGAGAGACATCCCGCATGCAGAAAGCCTGGCGATTCGGCAAAGCCGCTTCATACCAAGGTCCGACCGGATCGGAATCCTCCCCGACATACCAATTCGAATTACTTACGGCCCAATCGAAGATCTTCACCAGGGCCGTATCATCGGATGCCACACAAAATGAGGTACGCGCAGCATCCGCTATATCAGGATACATCTCCTGCCCTGGCTGGCCGCAAGCACAACTTAAAACAAGGATAAGAGATAAATATGATAATTTCATTTTTATACGATCATTATGTTATTACAAAAAAAGCGCATCAGAATATCCTCGGATAGTCCTGACGCGCTTTCTCCCTATAATTCAGAACCGGTTATTATTTCCAACCTTCGTTTTGGGTGATACGACCTGGGTTCAAGTCGATCTCTGCTTGCGGAATCGGCCACCAGAAATCTTTTGCCGTATAAGCATCTCGCTCCGCTGGAATCAAAACGGTATGTTTAGGCGTCCCGCTCGAAAAGTCGCGATATTCGATACCTTCGATCGGCTTGTTCATCACATCCAACAAAATGTTCCAGCGACGGATATCGGCAAAACGAAGGCCTTCCTGCGCAAGTTCCACACGTCTTTCGTTGCGAACCAGATCCCGGAGACTACCGTTATAACGTTCGGCTACCATCTTGTCAATATCGTTCGTATTACCAGCACGGTCACGAATCACTTTTATCAGGGACTTGGCTTCGTCCGTACTTCCTCCGGTTTCCACCAACGCTTCCGCCCTCAACAGATAAGCTTCCGCATAACGGAAAATTATAAACGAGTTGTAAGTTGTCCATGTTTCTTCTTCCTGACAATATTTTTTCCAAGACAGGCCGGTAGGCGTCTTGTTCCATTCGCCACCGCCGCCTTCTGCCAAGACATCACCTACGCTGACTTCCTTGTCTTGCAAAGCCCCGTAATCCTTGTTAGGATCAAAATAAGTTTTGCCATCTTTTTCAACCACATTGTTCGGAATCGTATTAAAATACTTGCCACGCATTTCCATACCCGGAGCATAGATAGTCTGGTAAAAACGGGGATCTTTATTCAGATACGGCATAGTTTCATTTCTCTCGCCCACATATTCAAATGCATCAGCTAATGCCTTCACCGGAGTTGTCACGCAATAACCACCGATAGACTGATTATACCAATTACCCCAACTGTTCGTCGCATCCAATGAATAGCGTCTTACCAGGATCACTTCATCCAAGTCTTCACAACCAGTTACAAACAACTTGTCAAAATCGGCCAGCTGCGGAGCAGATGCAACCAATTGGGCCGTTTCATCCAACGTAATCTGGAAATAAGATTTATCATTCAGATAACCGGCCGCATAAGCAGCAGCACGTGCACGAAGCAAGCGGGCAGCCGGTTTTCCGATCTTCGATTTATTGCTTGGCTTGTCCGGTAATCCGGCAATTGCCTTGTCCAGGTCATCCAGGATAAAATCGAACACTTCCTTCGGGTCCTGTACTTGCTTAACGTTTTCACTTTCCGCTACTGTAGCCGGATTCTCGGTATAAAACATGATATGTCCGAAGATAGAAACCAAATCCAGATAAAAATAGGCACGCAATGTACGAGCTTCACCCAAAACCTGGTTCCGGTTAGCATCGCTTTCCCCGCCCGGCCATTGGTACTTATCAATATTGTTGATTACGTTATTCGCACGCTGGACGGAAATATATCCCTTATCCCATTTGTCAGCCGGGAAAGAAGAGGCTGTACTCCCGATGCCTCGCCCCAAGTCATATCCTCTATTCCAACTATGCGTAACCAAACCATTATCTGTCACGCCATCCATCCACAAATCATAACTTTCGACGTTCAGTCTCTCATACAAGGCGGTCAACGCCTTTTCATAGTCTTCTGCCGACTTGAAATAACCGTCCGCCGTAATAATACCTTCCGGTTCCAGATCAATATTACTGTTACAACCGCCTGCCATACAAAGGGTAAAAGCCAACGCCCCATACAGCAACGATTTCTTATATATTTTCATAATGCTCTATTTATTAGTTTAGATTAAAAGATAATGTTTACACCGAAGTTTACGATTTTCAACGGAGGAAAATCATTGATTCTATCACTTTTTCCTTCTGGGTCCAGACCTTGATACAAACTACTGAATGTAAGCAGGTTCGAGCCAGAAACATACAATCTCAGCTTTGTGATTCTCAGCTTGTCCGTGATACCCTTTGAGAAGGTATAGCCCAACTGGGCGTTTTTCAGACGTAGATAATTTGTCTTTTTCAGGAAGAACGAGTTGTAGGTAGATGCATTCCGGTTATTGGCTGCTTCCAAACGAGGCATTTCGGCATTTCCATTCTGGTTCTCTTCCGTCCATCTGTCGCGGAAATGTACACCGGTGAAGGCCTCATAGCTTGGTCCTTCGATCCATTCCCCATACATCATACGATTCGCGCCGCTTGATCCCTGGAACAGCAAACTCAAATCGAAACCTTTATATTCGCCGCTGATATTCCATCCATATGTGAACTTAGGGATATTGGAGGCAAAGATCTGACGGTCGTCCGGGTCGATCGTTCCATCGTTATTCGTATCGACCAGTTTCACATCGCCGGCATGAAGATCAGACATACCACGCGGGTCCGATTTATATTTGGCACGGTATTCTTCCAATTCCTGTTCGTTCGCGATCAAACCGTCTGCCTGATAGATGTAGAAAGCATTCAAAGGCGAACCGATCGTTTGAATATTATAACCGCTGATATTCTTGTCATCACCACCGCGGTCGATCCATTCGTTCTTGTTATAAGCCAAGTTGAAAGAAGTGTTGAATGTAAACTCTCCGAATGTTTTACGGAAACCGACCATAGCTTCTACACCTGAGTTACGAACCACTCCGGCATTTTGTTCAGGAGCATCCAGACCAATGAAATGAGGGATACCCAGTGCTAACAAAATATCTTTCGTATCTTTTGAGTACCAGTCCAATTCACCATAGATCGTGTTATTTAGGAAACCAAAGTCCAAACCGATATTAGTCTGTTCCACTGTTTCCCAAGTCACATCCGGATTCGCCATCTTCTTCTGGTAAACAGCAGAAACAAGGCTACCGTTCATGACCACATTCGAGGTGTTATACTGAGGCAGATACATGAAGGCATCGATACGCTCGTTACCGGTCTGCCCCCAGGAGGCTCTCAGTTTCAGATTATCCACAAATCCCAGATTTTTCATAAACCCTTCTTCCGAAATACGCCATGCAGCAGAGAAAGACGGGAAAACACCCCACTTATGGCCTTTAGCAAAACGGGAAGAACCATCGGTACGGATATTCGCTTCAAATAAATACTTATCCTTAAATCCGTAGTTTACACGTCCGAAGAAAGAGTTGATACCCCACTTGGTCGGATATCCTTCCGCAAACTGACTACCGGCCGAACCTAAAGAAACGTCCGGTAAAGCATCAGAGATCAAATCTTTACGCTGAGCCATTGAATAATAGTTGCGGTAAGAGATTTGCTCCATACCGTAGAGCAACGCCAAATCATGGTTGTCGCCGAAACGCTTTTTGTAATTGGCCAGGAAACGAAGTGTCATCTGGTAACTGTTGTTACGTGAATCTTTTACACTATTCGGATTATTACGTTGTGTAACCAGTTCACCAGCTTCATTGTAATATTTATAATTCTTATAATGGATCTTTCTTCTGTCCCAGGAACCGTTCAAAGAAGCCATACCCGTAAACACCAAATCCTTGATCGGTTCGAAATCGGCTTTTACCTGCCCATAAACCACATCCATATTATAACGGTCTTCCCCTACGACATCCAAATCCATAAGAGAGATGGCATTTCTATTCTGTTTATCCAAACGGTAATCGCCATTTTCATATCTGACCGGCGATGTGGGCTGCATGCTCCATACATCATACTGCACGCTACCTAAAGATTCCGGCCATAGGCGGTCAACGTGACGATATGTTACGTCACTACTCACCTTCAACATTTTGCCAATATTCAAATCTGTATTTACACGATAACTATAACGCTGATATTCCGTATTTTTAACCAAACCAGGCTGATCTAGATAGTCAAACGAAACCAAATAACGTCCGACTTCACTACCACCCGTCAGGTTTAATGTATGCTGTGTGATATAAGTAGGTTTATACACCTCATTCGCCCAGTTCAGATAAGAATGGTTATACGGATCATCGCCTCTTTCCGTTGCCAGAATATCATCTTCCGAATATTTGATCGAACCACCGGAATTGACTAATGCTTCATTAACCATCGTCATATATTCGCGTGCGGAAACCTGCTCGGCTCTCACCGCCCGGTCTTGGAAACCGATAGTACCGTCATACGATAATTTCACTTTACCTTCCTTACCGCGTTTGGTCGTTACTAGAATTACACCGTGAGCAGCACGTGAACCGTAGATAGAAGCAGATGCGGCATCTTTCAAAACAGAAATATTCTCGATTTCGGAAGAAGGAATCTGGCTCAAAGACATTTCGATACCGTCCACCAATACCAGCGGTTTGGCATTGCCAGTCGTACCGACACCACGCAAGTAGATTTCAGGATCGTCACTACCTGGAGCACCACCACGGTCGACTACTGTGATACCGGGACTCAAACCCTGCAAAGCTTTTGTAGCATTTACCACTGTCATTTTATTGATTTCATCACCTTCCAGCTTTGTAACGGCACCAGTAGTCGTCACTTTACGCTGAACACCGTAACCGACAACAACAACTTCGCTCAATGCTTGGGTATCTTCAACCAACTGGATAGCCAATGTCGACTGGTTACCTACCTTTACTTCCTGCGTATTATAACCGATATAGGATACCTGTACAACCGCACCCGGAGCGACTTCCAGTGTAAACTTGCCATCGATATCAGTGATAATGCCGTTTGTAGTTCCTTTTTCAATCACATTGGCGCCAATAATAGGTTCACCCAGATCGTCCGTAACGACACCCGTAATCGTTTTCTTCTGCTGAGCAATAACCGGAGCAGATGTTTCCTTTGCCTTATAACTCGACAGGACAATATAAGAACCTTTTTGGGAATAATTCAGTCCTAACTGGGTAGAGAGGTTATCCAAAACTTCCTTGATGGACTTACCGACCATATTAACGGATATCCTTTTATTTACATTTACACCGGCATCATAAATGAAAAGATAATCCGTCTGCTTTTCAATAGTATTCAAATAATCTTTCAGTGAAAGATTATCACCCTGCAGGGTGATCTTTTGCGATATCGCATTCTCTGTGTCTCGTCCTGATTTTGGTTGACTGTGTATTAAAAAAATCCTGTTATAGGTTGT
>OLIV01000827.1_pt1 | contig 17419 bp, 10 predicted proteins | sample 1601411 | NCBI WGS metagenome assembly OLIV01 (sample SAMN03922450, study PRJEB24848) | human gut metagenome | isolation source: stool sample | host: Homo sapiens | place: Germany | collected 2009-11 | reverse complement strand
CGAGATCTAGTACGGTCTCGTGGGCTCGGAGATGTGTATAAGAGACAGCCTCAAAGACGCCACAACATGCCGCAAACCTTCTCTCTGCCTTTACAAAGATAGGATTTTAGAATAAAAGTCGCAAAAAATATGGGTTAAAAATACAAAGATTATTTCATTAAATTTTAAGGCCGGCCGCCGTCACATGCCGCCTTAAAATATCAATTTAAAACAAAAGACGGCGATATCAAAACACTATCCTCATTCATTCACAAAAACAGCTTTAAACATTGCAGTTTACAGCCACGATTACTTACAATACGCCATTTCGTCTTTCATCATACATTTATGCCGCCAGACGCCATCAGTCCTCACATTTTTAGTCATTTTTCAGCGCATCATGTCCCGCCATCACGCCCTCACATCTGACACATTTCTCATTCCTCGCCCCATAATCACACAAAAATAAACGGCTCTTCATCCGAAAAGCCGTCAACATCATATAATAACATAACAATTTGCATCCCGTCCCCGTTCGTCATACCATCCATGTCATAAGGGTATTTTTAGCGGATTAAATAAATCCTTATACTCAATTCCGGCGGAGCGCAGATCCGCCGGAACAATAGCAAACGTAGTGCTTGAGAAAAGAACAAATAATACATTCGGATTTAATTACTCTAACTACTTTAACTTCTAAAACCAACAATGCATTTGACTTTAACTTCTTTAACTCCTCTAACTACTTTAACTACCAAACCAACAATGCATTTGGCTTTAACTACTTTAACTCCTCTAACTACTTTAACTCCTAAACCAACAATACATTCGGCATTAACTCCTTTAACTACTACAATAAACAATATTTCCCCAATTCCGCCGTTCTATATCTTAAATGGATAAAGACGAAAGTAAAGACAGCTACGGACATGTGCTGAAATATACTGGAATATTCGGCGGCGTGCAGGGACTCAACATCATCATCGGCCTTGTACGCAACAAGATTACGGCCCTGCTGCTCGGCCCTGCCGGCATGGGACTGGCGTCGCTGCTCAACTCTTCGGTCAACTTTATCTCGCAGGCCACCAACCTCGGAATATCCTTCAGTGCGATAAAGCACATATCAGAACTCTACGATCAGGGCGACACGGAAGGCATGGAGCGCTTCATCAGAATTGTCAGGGCATGGAGCCTCGTGGCTGCACTGCTCGGCATGCTCGTGTGCATAGCCGCCGGACCGCTGCTCAACAGCCTCGCCTTCTCATGGGGCGACCACACGCTCCACTTCATGCTGCTATCGCCTGCCGTGGCGCTGATGGCCATAACGGGCGGCGAGACGGCCATACTGAAGGCCACACGACGGCTAAGGGCGCTCGCCGTGGTGCAGATATGGTCGGTCATAGCCTCGCTGCTGATATCCGTGCCCATATACTGGATGTTCAGATGGACCGGTATCGTGCCCGTGATAATACTCATGGCGCTTGCCACGATGATAATAACGGTGGTGTATTCTTACAGGGCTTATCCCCTGCGGCTCAGCGGAACCAAGGGCCTGCTGGGTGAAGGCATGGAGATGGTAAGGCTGGGCATAGCCTTCATTATGTCGGGCATAATGGCAAGCGGAGCCGAGATGCTGCTGCGCGCGCTGCTCAACGCCGAGGCCGACCTCGACATAGTGGGACTATACAACGCGGGATTCGTGCTTACGATAACCTACTCGGGCATGGTGTTCTCGGCGATGGAGACCGACTACTTTCCGCGCCTGTCGGCCGTCAACCACGACAACCAGGCCATGAAACTCACGGCCAACCGCCAGATAGAGGTGTCGCTGCTCATCGTGGCACCGATGCTCACGCTGCTCATCGTGGCCCTGCCGCTGGTGGTGCCGATGCTCTACAGCCGCAAGTTCACGCCCGTGGTGCCCATGGCTCAGATAGCCGTCATGTCGATGTATCTCAGGGCCATAACGCTGCCCATAGCCTACATGACGCTCGCCAAGAGCCACTCTAAGGCCTTCTTCGTGCTCGAAACGCTGTCGGCAGCCATGCAGGTGGCAGCCGTGATGGGCGGATACCGGCTGATGGGACTGACGGGCACGGGCGCCGGACTGCTCGTGTCGTATCTCTTCGAGCTGACGCTGATATACACCTATGCCCACACACGCTACGCCTACCGCCCCTCGAAAGGCGTATGCACCTATGCCGCCATACATCTGCCGATAGGCATAGCGGCATATCTTTCAACACTTATCGGCAACACTCTGCTGAGCGCCTGCCTCGGCATAATGCTCACCCTGGCGAGCACAGCCGCCTCGCTGTTTATACTGCAAAAAAGACGTCGCTATGGAACAGCTTGACAGAACGGCTGAAAAAACTACGCAGAAGATAGGCTCATCAGAAAAACACACCGAAAAGAATAAGCATAACGGCACTTTTCAACAAGATTTCAACATATCATAAAGACGTGAGCCTAAGGCCGTTACAAAACTTATCAACAAAATAAACACCATTTATCAACAAGCCGAAAGCACATCTTTCAGCACACGAAAAGCCACATATCGCAATGCAAAAAGCCACCTGTTGCAAGGCAAAAGACGGCATATCACAACACGAAAAACGCATACAGCAACACCAAAACCGGGATAAAGCCACACCACAGACCGAAAACAACGCAGAAAACACCATGAAAACAAGCACAAAAACCACAGCGGACAAAGAACATCGGAACACTGTTGAAAACCCTGTTGATAACCATGTGGAAAACCGTTGGAAAAATATGTGGATATCAACACGCCACACGGGCACGACATTATACACGTGTATATCAACACCTTTATACAGACAAAATAAGCAAGTTTTCAACAGATAAATGGCGAAAAAAGATATAAACTTATTAAATTTGCAGTCTGACAGGAGAATTGTGGATAAGATGCCTTAACGCCTGACAGTCAGACAGAAGATATTAATGGCACATGTTGAAAACACATAACCACGGGTTGATAACGAAATAAGCAAACTTTCAGCCCTAAAGTTTTGAACAAATCAACGGCATATCATACAACTCATTCTCCTTTTTAAAAAAGGAAAACAAAGGATAAGAATAATTATGTGGGTGTGGAAACCTGAGGGTAACCTGAAAGCAGGACAAGCACACACGGCAAAAGAAACAAACACTATGGTTAAAGAAGAATGGACAGAGAAGGGCTACATAGACGAGCCTGCTGACAACGGCACCGACCTGGCCGCCGAGATAAGAAGAATGTGCAAGGAGAAAGACGCCATAATACTGGCTCACTACTACACCGACGGATCGGTGCAGAAGGTGGCAGACTTCATTGGCGACTCGCTGGCCCTGGCGCGCAAGGCTGCCAAGACCGACGCCAAGATTATCGTGATGTGCGGCGTTCACTTCATGGCAGAGACGTGCAAGATACTTTGCCCCGAAAAGCTGGTGATCTGTCCTGACCTCAACGCCGGATGCTCGCTGGCCGACTCATGCCGCGCCGAAGACCTCAAGAAGTTTAAGCAGGAGCACCCGGGCTACACCGTGGTGAGCTATGTCAACACTACGGCTGCCGTGAAGGCGCTGACCGACGTGGTGGTTACGAGCGGCAACGCGAAGAAGATAGTAGACCAGCTGCCGAAGGACGAGAAGATTATCTTCGGACCCGACCACAACCTGGGCAGCTACATCAACGCCGTTACGGGCCGCGAGATGCTGCTCTGGAACGGCGGATGCCATGTGCATGAGCGCTTCTCGCCTCAGGCCATCGTTGAGATGAAGAAGGAACACCCCGACGCCATCGTATTGGTTCACCCCGAGTGCAAGGGTCCTGTAGTGAAGCTTGCCGACGTGGTAGGCTCAACGGCAGTGCTGCTCGACTATGCCGTGGCACATCCCGACAAGGAGTATATCGTGGCAACAGAGCCGGGCATACTGTTCGAGATGCAGCGCCAGTGCCCCGACACGGTGTTCCTGCCCGTGCCTCCCGAAGTGAGCGAAGGCTCCGCAGGCTGCTCTTGCAACGAGTGTGAATACATGAAGATGAACACCCTGCTCAAAGTTTACAACGCCCTGAAGCATGAATGGCCCAGCGTAGACGTTCCTGCCGACATAGCAGCCGAGGCAGTGAAGCCGATAAACCGCATGCTGGAGATGAGTTAGAGATTGTTCATAATTAAAAATTAAAAAGTAAAAATTAAAAGGCTGGGAAGAATGAAGGGATAATAAAAAACGGAAAACTTTAGCCGGCTATATTCATGCAAGCCGCAGAGCCGTTAGTTTCCTGACATTCCGTTCTTTCCCGCCTTTTAATTTTTGCTCCTTAATTTTTTAATTTTTACTTTTTAATTTTTAATTCCAAAAAATCCGTGCGTATATTATTAATTGGTGAGGCGAGCTATGCCCATGCTACGCTGAGAGACGGTCTGGCTGAGCTTGGACACGACGTGGTGCTGATGTCTGACGGCAACGCTCCGCGCGACTGTCCGCGCGACATCGACCTCAGGCGCGACCCGCGGTGGGGAAAGCTTGGCGGACTGAAGGTGCTGCTCACGCTCCTGCGCAACATAAGGCGGCTGTGCGGCAACGATGTGGTGCAGATACACAACTATCAGTTTGTGCCGCTGAAGATGAGCTGGAACAAGATGCTCATCAGTTTCCTGAAGCGCCACAACCGCTGTCTTATAAAAGGATGCTACGGCGACGATCCGCAGGTGCTCGAGCGCCAGCTGAAGGGCGTGCCCGAATATTCGGACATGTACTGGAACGGCTGCGTGCGCAACCAGGAGCAGAACAAGGCCCGACTGGCAGAGCAGCGCCTGCCCGAGTGTGTTTCGTGCTTCAACAAGGCAGCCGGCAGCTCAGACGCCTTCGTGGCGTGCCTGTATGAGTATTATCTTGCCTACGACGTCGATTCTTTTCGCTCAAGGCTGCATTATGTGCCGCTGCCCATGCATGTGCCCCATGACGCACGCGTGAAGGGCACAGACGGCAAAATAAAGGTGCTGGTGGGCGTGCAGAGCAGGCGCGAGTATCTGAAAGGTGCGCGCAAGATAGCCGAGATGATAGAAGAGGTTGACCGCAGGCATCCCGGACGGCTCAGCGTGATGTATGTAGAGGACGTGCCTTACGACCGTTATTGCGTGATGCTTGACGAGGCCGACGTGCAGGTGGACCAGTTCTACAGCTACACGCCGTCGATGAACTCGCTGGCGGCAATGGCGCGCGGAACGGTGGTGATAGGCGGAGGCGAGGAAGAGTTTTATGAGTTTATAGGCGAGAATAAACTGAGGCCTATAATAAACGTAAGTCCCGAGAAGAGCTTCGACGACAATGTGGCTACGCTCGAGCAGGCGCTCCTGACGCCCGGCAACGTGGCACTGCTGTCAAAGCAGAGCGTGGAGTTTGTAAGAAAGTATCACGACTACCGCAAGGTGGCGGCAGAATATGTTGAAGTGTATAAGAAATATTCTGTGCGCCGTGATTAGTTTGTGTTGAAATAAGAAACGCGTGTTTAAGTCCCAATCTGTCATCAGACGGCACATGGCTTTATATAAATACTGATAGCCGATTTGGGGTAAACAAAAAAATAGCACCGCCTGAGGTGCTATTTTCTTTATGTATTATTTATCCGTATGTGTAAATGTCATGCTGCATAAGCACAGCCATTAAAGTATGCCTGAGGCTCTTGTCGCGGTAAGGCGGTATGACATTATATATAGTCATATCTCGTCTTGTAAGCTGTTGTCCTGCTTGTTTCATCAGAAGATATACTGCGCGTGATGCTCATCGGCTCAGGTCGTCAAGCAGCCTGTACCACTCCTCCATCACCCTGTCGCGCGAGAAGCGCATCGTCCGCCTTGCAGCCTCTTCGCCATAGCTGCGGCGCTTGTCTTCAGACGCCATCATGTCTATTGTAGCCCTGGCAAAGCCCTGCATGTCGTCCTGCGGCACTATTGTGCCCGTTATGCCGTCGGCAACAATCTCGCGTGCACCATATTTAAAGTCGAACGTTACGGCAGGCAGTCCGCATGCCTGTGCCTCGGCAAGCACGAGCGAGAAGCCCTCAAACCTCGACGTGGCCAGCATGAGGCTGTATCTGGGGTATGTCTGCATCATGTCTTCGGTGCGTCCGCACAGTCTTATCTTGCCGCTCAGCCCCAGTTGGTCTATCTGTTGCTGCAGACTTTCGCGCAGCGAGCCTTCGCCGTAGATGTCGAGCCGCCAGTCAGGATGCGCCTTGTCTATCTCCTTCCAGCATCTGATAAGGATGTCGAAGCCTTTTGGATGCTCAAGTCTGCCTGCCACCAGCGCCCTTTTTGCGCCGTAGTCTTCGGCTGTGTGGCCGGGAGTGTTGATAAAGTTGGGTATAACTCTCTTATTGCGTGCCCGTGCATACTGCCGTGCGTCCTGTTCGGTTATGCACACCACGGTGTCGGCCATAAGCTCCATGGGCGCGAATAAGCTGTGGTAAGGCGTAAACTGCCGTGCCGAGTGCGACTCATACACTCTCTTTGCGTTGCCGCGGTAGAGCGGCAGGAGCAGCGCTCCCATGGGCAGCGTGAAGAAGATTACGTCGGGGCGAAGCTCAGACATCAGTCTGTTGAAGCGCACGGCAGCCGACGTAAGCACCCTGAGGCGCGACATGGTCTTGGCAAGCAGGCTGCAGTCAGTGGCGGCAAAGGGCACGCCCAGACTTACGAACGACACACCGTTGAGCGGATATGCCGGCGGACGGCTGTCGCTGAATATCGACACAATGGTTACGTCGTGTCCCTTCACGGCCGTAAAGGTGTTGGCCTTTTCGGATATCATGCGCTCTGCCCCGCCCTTTATGGCGAAGTCTTCTATCAGATAAACAATCTTCATGGTCTTAGTGTTTTGAATATCCTGCACGCCGTCTTCAGTCCTAACGTGTTGAGCATTAGCGATTTTATCATGCCGCTCATGCCTCCGTGCATATCGGCTGCAACCTTCTGGCTGCGCAGCATCAGTCTGCCCGTGGCGCGGTAGGCATACAGCTGCGCCGTGAACATGTCCATGTAGAGCCTGTGCCATTTCTTCTCTCTCGTGTCAATGCCGAGCATCTTCACCACTTCGAGCTGCGCCTCGAGCATGGTTACGAGTCCGCCGCAGGCAGCCTTGGCTGTCAGTCCGTCGCCGTTCCAGTGGTAGAGATACATGCCTTCGCCGGTGGTTGCCATCACAGGATGCCGGCTAATGATCTTGCCGAGGACGATGCCGTCTTCAAACATCCTTCTGTCTTCAGGAAACCTTACGCCGTCGAACATCTGCCTGCGGAACACCTTGTTCCACATCCAGCAGTGGCCGAAGCCGTGGTCGGAGAGCCATCCGATGGCGTCGGCATACACCCTGCTGCCCGGGTTCATCACGTGCATGTCCTTGCGTCCGGGCCGTTCCGTAGCCGGATATTCCAGTATGTCGTATTCAGGATGCTGCTCCATTATGGCCATTATCCTGCCGAGCGTGCCCGGTGTGAGCTCGTCGTCGCTGTCGGCAAAGGTTACATACTCTCCTCTGATGCGGTCGAGCGCACAGTTGCGTGCCGCCGAGGGGCCTCCGTTGGCCTTATGTATGACGGTAAGGCGACTGTCGCCCTGCGCTATCTTGTCGGCCGTCAGACCGCTGCCGTCGGTAGAGCCGTCGTCAACGAGCAGCACCTCGAAGTCTTCATACGTCTGCGACAGTATGCTGTCCAAGCATCTGCCGAGCGTCTTTTCGGCGTTGTAAACGGGGATGATGATGCTGAGTTTCATACTTGCAAATTTAAAAAAATAAATAGCATTATTTGCAAATTATGCTGTTTATTGTGTTTTTTAAGGTGCGTATATAGTACGCGCTTGGCGGCGCGGTCTAAAAACTGCGCCTTTTATTTTGTTTTGCCGCCGGCTTTCATTATATTTGCATAATATAGGATTCGGCTCGGCAATACAAAATCAAAAATAAGTTTTTGATTTTTGCAATGCTCTCGCCTTTCACTATATTTGCATAATATAGGATTCGGCTCGGAATAGTCAAAAACAAAATACATCGTTTTTCTTTTGACTTTTCACTCGCCTTTCACTATATTTGCATGACATACGCCGGTCTGCAAAAGAGGTACGCCGGCGGCAGCACCTTAAATATTCATATCTGTGCAAAACAAAATGATAAACGAATTGTCAATACTTATACCCGTCTATAACGACAGTGCCGTGGCGCTTGTCAGCGTGCTCCATTCGCAGGCTGAAGCCATAGACGGCCTTGAATATGAGATTCTCGCAATAGACGACGGAAGCACCAACGAGGCCGTGATAGCCGAAAACAGGGCGATAGACGGCCTTTCTCACTGCCGCTACGTTATTGACCGCCACCACGACTGCCGTGCAGCCATGCGCAACAATATGACGTCTAAGGGCAAATATGAGTGGCATCTGATGGTCGACGCGCGCCTCAGTCTGGTCTACGACGACTTTCTGCTGCGTTATCTCAGCAGCGGAGCGCAGCGCGGCGAGGCAGTGTGCGGCGGCGTGTGTGTTGACGGAGGAGCAGATTCGGCAAGACTATATAAGGAGAACCTGCGCTTCAGATATGAGAAATTTGAGGAGAAAAACCATTCGGTTGAGGTGAGAAACAGGCTGCCATACAATTCGTTCCGCACGACAAACTTCTTTTATCACCGCTCCGTTCTTGAGCGTGTGCCTTACGACGAAAGGATAAAGGGCTACGGATATGAGGACGTAATGCTTGGCCGTGCGTTCCGCAGCAACGGCATCGTGGTAAGGCATATAGACAATCCTGTGGCTTATACGTGCTTTGAAGGCAATGCGGCTTATCTGAAGAAGATAGAGGAGGCCATGCTCACTCTGCATCAGTTTGCCGGCGAACTAAAAGACTATTCGCCGCTGCTCGGCATGGTGGGCAGGCTGAGGTCGATGCACATGTTGTGGCTTGTCAGGCTTTTTCACCGGCTGTTCAGCGGCGCCGAACTGCGCAATCTTAAGGGCAATAAGCCGTCGTTGACCGTATTCAAGCTCTACAAGCTGGGCTTCTTTGCCTGCATCTGACATGCTCCGAAGGCTGCCATGAGCGTGATGCAGAACGGCAGCGAGGCGTCGAGATAGGTTATGTCGTATGCCGAATTGAATATGTCGGTCCAGTTGCCGTACACATACATATTGTGTCCGTATGCCAGCACGGGCACCAGAATAAGCATTATAGCCGAGAATAGCATAAGCATCTTGTTGTTTCCCTTCCATTTTAAAGCCATTATCACTGCAGCAGCGAGCAGCAGAAGCGAGTCGGCCGGGCGTCCCTGTCTTGACTGAAGCGAGAACGGATTGTTCTCGGCATAGAACAGCTCGTGCCAGTCCCACAATGCAAACGGCAGGAACGTAAGGCACAGCACGGCTGCGGCAATGAGCAGCGTGGACACCTTGCGGCCCGCAGAAAGCTTGAGCCAGAAGGGAAAGAACATGATGAAGAGAGGAAAGGCCGTGCTTATTCTCGTTGACAGCCACAGGCCGGATATGGCCGCGAGCATCAAAGGATATTTACTGAAGGTTATCTTCTTGCATATAAGAAGGTTTATAAATGATGCAAGAAGAAGAAAATTGGATATAAGGTCGCTCCTCACTGCCGTTTCATACCACAGGTTAAGGCTTAGCGCAAGCAGCACGGTGGCCTTTATGCCTGCCTGAGGGCCGTAGGCGGCCTTGACGCTGATGACGAACAGCAGGGCGGTGAAAATCTCTGAAAGACCTACGTTGCCGAGTGCCCAAAATGGTATGTGGAACACCATCCACACCGGGAACGGCGAGGCGTAGCCGCCTAAGTGGGTCTGTGCCGAATAAGGAAACTGGCCACTGAACATGGCGGTGAGCGGATTGGCTATGGCCGACCAGCGGTCAACCTGGTTCTGCATGGGGTCGAAATGATACTGCACGGCTGCCATTGCAATTGCCATTATCACAGCCATTGACCAGAATATTGCCTCAGAATGTCTGCTTATAATTGTCTTTCGGCGATTGAACAGCAGCGTGACGAGAGCCAGGATGACGGCATAGCTCATGCTGACGTATCCGAAATGTTCGGTGCCCCTCATGCTGTATTTGCATGCCATGATGTAGCATACGGCGATGTAGAGTATTGAGGTGAACACCGTGGTGAAGTTGTTCTTCAGCTCGTTGTTTATCCTGTTGAACACGGCGGCAATGACGGTAGACGCCGCCATGTATTTAATTATGGATAAAAAGTCGGTTACAAACGGCAGGACGAAGAAGTGAACTATGTATATCTCATAGCTTATCTTGCCGAACCATGATATAGGTCTGAGCCTCTTCAGCTGCGGTAATATGTATGGAGATGTGATTATGGCTACTGCCAGCGGCAGCTTGATGTTGAGCAGTATGATGTTGAAGGGCACGGTGCCGATGTATCCCCTTACGAACGGAATTTCCTTGATGAGCATGAACGCCGTGCCGTAGGCAAAGGCTGCCGCCGTGAATTTTATTATCCTGCCGCGGCTTGTCTGTCTTACCTTGTCATAATGCTGCGACACGATGTATCCGCAGAAGAACGAGAAGGCCTGCTCGCACATGAGCTGCTGGGCGAAGATGAAGGCCACTGAGAAGCCTGCAAGTATCTTGGTGGTGTGGCGCGGTGATAGTCTGCGCGCCAGCCAGTAGATGATATACCATCTTACGATATAGTCGACAAACCACAGTTCCGAGTCGGTGAAGAGCAGGTTGTGGACAAGCCTTGACAGGCTGAACTGTTCTTCAAACGGCAGCTTGAACAGAAAGACGAGCCAGCACGGTATTATTACGCGCACGATGCGTTTGTGCCAGTAGCCGGCCAGACCGCTTTTCTTGTAGCTTTCGTTTAGTCCGAAGCCTGATATGAACAGAAACGCAGCCACGCCTATGCTGCCTAATATGTTGACGATGCGGGGGTAACCTTCAATCTGCATTATGAAGTGCATCAGCATAACCATTATTGCCGATATGCCCTGCGTCCATAATGTGTTTTCGTGAGATAGGATGTCTGTATTTCGTGTCACGTGTTCCTGCTGAGATTTTTATGTCTGTTGTGATGTCAGTTTACTATGGCAATCTTGCACACGGTGCCCTTGTCGCCCGATGATGTTGCCGTTTCAACCATATACACGCCCGATGCCACACGCTTGCCGTTGAGGTCGCAGCCGTCCCATGTGTATGATCCGCCCGTGCTTCGGCCCTGGTTTACGAGTGCTCCGCTCGACGTTACTATCTTCACGTCGGCGTCATAGCTAAGGCCTGTGATGGTTATCAGGCCCGTGTAGTCGGGTCTTACGGGGTTGGGATATGCGTATACGTTGTCCTTGGTCATCTCGTCTGTCGGCTCGGTTGCGTCGCTCTGATAAGAGCATAAGCCCTTGTCTGTGGCGAAATACACGCGGCCCGACGCACCGTCGATGGCTATGTCCTGCACAAGGTTTGACGGCAAAGGCGAGTTGTCCGTGGTGAAGTGGCTTATCTGCGTGTTGTTGTCGTCGCTGATGAGGAACACTCCGTTAGAGTTGGTGCCTATCCATTTGCGGTTGCCGCCGTCGATGGCTATGGCGCGCACGTCGATGCCCGATAGCAGATAGTCGGCATAGTTGGTGCCGTCGTTGCGCGGCACTTTGTGCTGCGTGAAGTAAGTTGAGCCGTTCTGTATGGCGCTTGCCGAGAGATAAACAGGTCCGGCGTTGGTGCCTACCCATACGTTTCCTTCCCTGTCTTCAACCGGACTGAATATGTAGTTTGCGCCGAGGCTTGTTCCGTCTTGGTTTATTATGCTCGGTCCGTATTTTGTCAGCACGTCGTTGGCATAGTCGTATGAGTAAAGTATGGTGTTGTTGTAGTTGTTGTTTACAAACCACATCTTGCCGTTGGTCTTGCTGATAAAGGCTTTTTCAAGGTCGTAGCTGTTGGTGCCCGACAGTTCTGAATGCTTATATGTAGTCCATTTTCCGTCGCTTTTCGAGAGGCACTTTATGCTGTTGCTTATCAGCGAGTTGAGCGCCCAGAGGTTTCCGGCAGCGTCGTATTTTACAGATGTAACGATGGTATAGTCTTTCGACGGCGGATTGAACGGCGACTCGAGCGCGCTGTTGTCCGTTGTGTAGTGCTTCACGAACTTGCCGTCCTGAAACTCATACATGCCGCTCTTGGCGCCGACCATGACGTGTCCGCTTATTGTTGGGTCGAAGTCGAGGCACAGCACGTCAACGTAGCTGTGGCCTATCTTGTCTGTTGTAACCTTTTCAAACTCCGACCAGCTGTCGCCGTTCCACACGTGAACTTCGCCCGGGCGGTTGCCGTCGGTCTCCTGCGACCACAGGCCGCCCACGCCGTAGAGGCTTCCGTTGTTGATGTATATGCGGTAGAAGTTGTTTGATGCGGGTCCGTCGGGTGCAACGCCTTCGGTTACATACACGGGCACGTTGTCGCTGTTTATCTTATATCCTGTTAGCTTTCCGTCTTCGGTCTTGGTCCACCATGTGCCGTCGGTCTGGTCGTACACCTTTGTGCGGTCTATGTTCTGCGCCACATAGTCGCCCGTTCGGCTCCAGTTGCCTTTGTCGAGCAGGTTGTCCTGCATGTTGCCGCGGTAGATGCCCTGCGTGCTCGATGCAGCATAGATGTAGTTGCCCTCGATGTAGCAGTAGTCAACCTGGAATCCGAGCTGATACGAGTCGGCAATGCTTCCGTTGCTGACGTTCATCTTTACTATGCCGAAGGCTGTCGACAGATAGGCATATTGGTTATATATATAAATGTTGTTTATGGTCTTGTCGTAGGTAGCTTCCTTCATGTAGAGGTCGGGCACGTTGATCACGCTGCCGTTTCTTGAAAGCAGGTCGATGTTAGAGTTTGTGTAGGTAACGATAAGTCTGCCGGCCGATTTTGACCATGCTATGTGCGATATCTCGATGTCCGACAGCATATTTGTCTTGTCGTAGGTGGCAACAAGTCCGTCTGCGGGGTTATACGAAAACAGACTGTTGGATGCCAGCACGTACACCTCCTTGCCCGTGGGCTCTATTTCTGTTATGTTGCCGTAGCTAGGATAGAGGGTCCAGCCGTCTGTGCTGCCGCCGCTTATTGCATTGGCCGGCACTGATAATAGCAGAAAAAGGCACGGCAGACAGCATGACATGATATGTCTGAGGATATGGGTGTTTATTTTTCGCATAATTGTTTTGTTTACAGCTTGTGGCTTGTTGCTCAATGATATAACGCCGGCAGGTAAGATTTGTTTTATAAAATGCCAAAATTCTTCGTTCAGCGGCATTGCCGTTGCGCCGCCAGAGCGCTTTGCGCAGTGCTTTCCGGGGCGGTGATGATAATATAAAGGCAGGCGGCTATCTGTTGCCGCTTGCCTGTTTAAGATATTCTACAAGTTTCTGCACGGCCCTGGCGCGGTGAGATATCTTGTTCTTTATCTCGTGGCCCAGTTCGGCAAATGTCTTGTCGTAGCCTTCGGGGCGGAATATGGGGTCGTAGCCGAAGCCCTCTCCTCCCCTCTTCTCGCGTATTATGTCGCCTTCTGCCACGCCTTCAAACAGCTTAACGCCGTCGTCGCCGCTGCCCGTTATCAGGGCTATCACCGTGCGGAAGCGCGCCTTGCGGTTGTCGTTGTCGCCGAGCTTCTGCATCAGTTTTGCCATGTTTGCCTCGCTGTCGTGACCTTCGCCGCCGGCATATCGTGCCGAGTAGACTCCCGGCTCTCCGCCCAGCGCGTCCACCTCGAGTCCGGTGTCGTCGGCAAAGCAGTCGTATCCGTATTTGTCCTTCACCCAACGCGCTTTAAGCATGGCGTTGCCTTCGATTGTAGCCGCCGTTTCCGGAATGTCGTCATGACAACCTATTTCAGAAAGACTGAGAATATTGTACTCTCCTCCTGCAATAGCCCTGATTTCCTGAAGCTTGTTTTTATTATTTGTAGCGAATACAATATTCTTCATATCTTTCTAATAATTCAGCTGTTCAAAATCCTAAAACGTTGTTTTACACGCTTTATTTCACGATGTTGACAATCTTGTTTGGCACAACTATCACTTTCACCACAGTTTTGCCTTCAAGCCAGCGTGCGGCATTCTCATTTTCAAGAGCCAGACGCTCAACTTCAGCCTTGTCGGTGCCGTTTGCCACTTGAATGTTGAAACGTGCCTTTCCGTTGAACGACACAGCATAGTTCACGTTTGCCTCAACAAGATATGCCTCGTTGAATTTTGGCCAAGCTGCGTCGCACACCGTAGTGTCGTTGCCTACAGCATGCCACAATTCCTCTGCAATGTGAGGAGCGAACGGTGCGAGAAGCACCACAAGTTCGCCAAGCACCTCGCGCGAATGACACTTAGCCGCAGCAAGCTCGTTTACGCAAATCATAAACGCGCTGACCGATGTGTTGTAAGAGAAATGCTCAATGTCCCATGTCACTTTCTTTATCAGTTTATGAAGCGATTTGAGCGCCTCTACCGACGCTTTTTCATCGTCGACGAGCAAAGTGTCGCCTTTGTAGAACAAGTTCCACAATTTCTTCAAGAAGCGGTTCACACCGTCAATACCGTTGGTGTCCCACGGCTTGCTCTGCTCCAACGGACCGAGGAACATTTCGTAAAGACGCAATGTGTCGGCACCATAAGTTTCTACAATATCGTCTGGATTCACAACATTGAACATTGACTTTGACATCTTCTCAACGGCATATCCACAAACATATTTGCCATCCTCAAGCACAAACTGTGCGTCGGCAAACTCCGGACGCCACGCCTTGAATTTCTCAATATCGAGCACGTCGTTGCTAACGATGTTGACATCAACGTGGATAGGTGTTGTGTCGTAGTCCTTCTTCAATCCGTATGAAACGAATGTGTTGGTATCCTTTATGCGGTAAACAAAGTTGGAGCGTCCCTGAATCATACCCTGATTTATGAGCTTCTTGAACGGTTCTTCCTCGCATACAACACCGTTGTCAAACAAGAATTTGTTCCAGAAACGGCTATAAATCAAGTGACCTGTGGCATGCTCCGTACCGCCGATGTAAAGGTCAACGTTGCGCCAATACTCGTCTGCCTCTTTAGACACAAGAGCATTGTTGTTGCGCGGATCCATATAGCGCAGATAATATGCCGACGAGCCAGCGAAACCAGGCATTGTGCAAAGTTCGTAAGGATAGCCTTCGGCTGTGTGCCAGTTTTTGGCACGTCCCAATGGAGGCTCGCCAGTCTCCGTAGGCAGGAATTTATCAACTTCGGGCAGTTCAAGAGGCAACTGGTCCTCATCGAGCACATGAGGAATGCCATCTTTGTAGTATACAGGGAACGGCTCGCCCCAATAGCGCTGACGACTGAAGATAGCATCGCGCAGACGATAGTTCACTTTTACCTTGCCTATGCCTTTTTCTTTGATAAACTTCTTTGTCGCGGCAATGGCTTCTTTCACTTCCATTCCGTTGAGATTCAACTCCGCACCCTCAGAATTTATCATTTTGCCCTCTTTTGCGTCAAAACTTTGTTCCGACACGTCGCATCCCTCAATAAGAGGCACTACGGGCAGATTGAAATGACGAGCGAAAGCATAGTCGCGGCTGTCGTGGGCTGGCACTGCCATGATTGCGCCCGTGCCGTAGCCTGCAAGCACATAGTCGCTTATCCACACAGGTATTTCCTTTCCGGTAAGCGGATTCACGGCATACGATCCTGAGAACACACCGCTGACCTGCTTGTCAATCAGACGCTCACGCTCTGTCTTATGCTTTATTTCAGCCAAATATTTATCTACTGCTTCACGCTGTTCAGCAGTAACGAGTTTTTCAACATATTCGCTTTCCGGTGCGAGTACCATGAATGTCACACCAAATATTGTATCGGCACGTGTTGTAAAAATTTCAAGATTGAGATCTTGTCCCACTACCTTGAAATTCATTTCAGCACCCTCCGAACGTCCAATCCAATTGCGCTGTGTTTCTTTAAGAGAATCGGTCCAGTCGATGGTGTCAAGACCGTCGAGAAGACGTTGTGCATAAGCCGACACACGCAGACACCATTGGTTCATCACCTTCTGCTCTACAGGGTAGCCTCCACGAATAGACACACCCTCGCTCACCTCGTCGTTGGCAAGCACTGTGCCGAGTTTCGCACACCAATTGACCATTGTCTTGCCACGATAAGCAATACGGTAGTTCATCAGCACGTCGCTCTGCTCCTTTTCGCTCATTGCGTTCCATTCGGCAGCCGTGAAGTGCATTTCCTCGCCGCATGCAGCCTCCACGCCTTCCGTGCCGTTCTGCTTGAACGCATCTATAAGTTTGTCGATGCACTCAGACTTGTTTGTCTTCAAGTCATAGTAACTCTTGAACATTTTTACAAATGCCCACTGTGTCCATTTGTAATATTGCGGATCGCACGTCTTGAGCTCGCGGCTCCAATCGTAGCAGAAACCAATCTTGTTCAGCTGCTCGCGGTAACGGTTGATGTTGTTTACGGTTGTCACCTCAGGATGCTGACCAGTCTGAATGGCATATTGCTCGGCAGGCAAACCATATGCGTCGTAGCCCATTGGATGAAGCACATTGAATCCCTGCAGACGCTTGTAGCGTGAGAATATGTCGGACGCAATGTAACCGAGCGGATGTCCTACGTGAAGTCCCGCACCCGAAGGATAAGGAAACATGTCGAGGACGTAGAATTTAGGACGCTTAGCGTCGATGTCGGTTTTATAAACGTTGTTGTCTTTCCAATACTGTTGCCAGCGTTTTTCTATTTCTTTGTGATTATATTCCATATTTCTTTTCTTATTTTATCAAACCAAGTTGTTTAGAAATGTCGAGCATCTTGTTTATCGGACGCACTGCGCGCTCGCAAAGATCCTCGCTTATCTTTATTTCCGGAGCCTCGTATTTAAGGCAGTTATAGATTTTCTCAAGTGTGTTTAGACGCATATAGAAGCACTCGTTGCACGCACATGTGCTGTCGTCGGGAGGAGCAGGAATGAATTCCTTGTCCGGACAAGCCTTCTTCATCTCGTAAAGTATGCCCGACTCCGTCACTACAATAAACTGACGGGCGTCTGACTTTACAGCATAGTCGAGCAAGCCTTTTGTCGAGCCAACCTTGTCGGCAAGAACAAGCAGACTCTTCTTGCATTCAGGATGCGCCAGCACTTTCGCTTCAGGATATTGCTTCTTCAATCCTATGAGTTTCTCAAGCGAGAATTTCTCATGCACCATGCACGCTCCGTCCCACAGTTTCATCTGACGTCCTGTAAGACTGTTGATATAATTGCCGAGGTTGCGGTCTGGTCCGAAAATCATTTTCTGATCTTTCGGGAAACTCTCCACTATCTGGCACGCGTTGGATGATGTGACAACCACGTCGGTCAGCGCTTTCACCTCTGCCGTCGTGTTGGCA
>OLIV01000823.1_pt1 | contig 17458 bp, 18 predicted proteins | sample 1601411 | NCBI WGS metagenome assembly OLIV01 (sample SAMN03922450, study PRJEB24848) | human gut metagenome | isolation source: stool sample | host: Homo sapiens | place: Germany | collected 2009-11 | reverse complement strand
CCTACGCTACAGACCCCACCAGTATTGCCAACAACGAAGATTCCTACACCATGCACGCCAATGCCGACAAAATGCAGAATGACCGTGTCCTCGGCAATATTCTGCTGACGAAAGTGGATCTGGACGCCGCGCGGTATCTGGCTGCGGGCAGCAACGGTGACACCACGCTGGAGGGGGCGGTGTACGATTTGTACGCCGCTGACGCGATTGAACACCCGGATGGTGTTTCGGGTGTTGTGGATTACTCCAAAATTACCGATGCCAACGGCACACCCCTTTGGCACACCACTGTCCTCACCAACGGCAGCTGGGATACCGGTTACCTGCCCATTTTGCAGAAAGACCGACTTGTGGCTTCCGCCCAAATCAAGGACGGCAAGCTGGCTTTTGCCAACTTGTACATGGGCCGCTACTATCTGGTCGAGCGTGCCACCGGGCTGGTGCTGCCCATTGACGGAAACGGCAAGCTGTATGTTACCGGAAAGTATCCGCAACTAAACAAGAAGCTGGAACGCACCGGCAAGTACAGCAGCCTTGCCACCAAGGGCGGCGAGTACACCGACTACATCTACAAAAACCAGTATTCTGCTGTGGCTGAGAGCCGCAAGCTGGACGGCAGCAAGGCGTGGGATGGCTATTATCTTTCCTACGCGAAAGGTTACCTCTGCGATGAGGTCAACCACTACAAAACCCTGTCCTATGCGGATGAATCCACCTACCACATCCACGCCGAGCAGGAAAGCCAAGACGAAGTGCTGAAATCTGGTTTTAGTTTGCAAAAGTTGGTTTCGACCACCGGTCAGCCCTCTCCGGCGCTGAAGCTGGAGGGTGCGGGCTTTACTGTCTATCGCATCGCAAAACTGAGCAAGGCCGCGCAGTTCAAACAGAACCCGGATGGAAGCTACGATGCACAAAGCATTTTGGACGCCTACCGCAAAGACAATTACGATAACGCCACACTAAAGTACGATTTCACCGCCGAAGGTCAGGCCATTGCCAATATGTTCGAGAGCAGTACCGATACGGTCAACGCCTATAACGCGACCTTGACCGCAGACGGTGACCACGCCAACGGCAAGGGCAACGGCTGGATGCCCACGGATCAGCCCGCTGAATATAGGCTGGGAGAAATGTTCACCAACGATGAGGGCGTTTTCCGCGTTGAAGGCTTGCCCTATGGGCAGTACCTTGTTGTGGAAACCACCATCCCCAAGGATGTGTTCCAGTGCGACACGTTCATCGTGACAGTGGACGCCAACAGCCCGCAAAGCCGATTCACAATTCCTGCGGGCAGTGTTACCACCCCCAGCAGCGACTACATGACCTACAACATTCTGGACGAAGAATTAGAGGGTTACTTGCAACTCATCAAGACCGACACCGAAACCGGCAAGGCGGTCAAAATCGCCAACACTGCTTTTGCTCTATATCAGCTGGATGAGAAAGACCGCAAGACCCGCATTTCCATGATCGACCCAGCCAGCGGCAGCGCCACCAAGAAAACGGATGTGTTCTACACCGATGCAGACGGCCTTATGAAAACACCCGAAAAACTGCCGCTGGGCAGATACCTGATTGAGGAACTGCAAGGTCCGGAAGGATACTATAACGATCCTGCCTACTCGGTGGAATTTGAAATCAAGTCTGACCGCGTCTGGCAGGTTGTGGGCAATGCCACCAACGACATGGATGAGTACATCGTCACGGAGAAATACTGCAATCACGAAACGCTCGGTCAGCTTACCATCCGAAAACAGGGCAATGTCTTGACCGATTACCAAGATGGACAGTTCATCTACACGCAGGACAACCTCGCGGGCGCAGTGTACGAAATCCACGCTGTAGCCGACATTGCCACACCTGACCGCCAAGGCACTTACTGGTACAAATCCGGCGACTTGGTAGCAACTGTTACCACTGGTGCGGAGGGGCAAGTGGACGAAGTAAAATTCAGCCCCACCCGCACACAGGCAACCTATGATTTCTTGAAAATTACCCATGATGGCACCAAGGGCGAAGTCACCGTGACCCTGCCGCTGGGCAAGTACACCATTACCGAGGTCAAAGCGCCGTATGGTTTTGTGCTGACCCAGCAGAGCTACACTGTGGAATTCGGCTGGGACAACCAGAAAAATGACATTGTGCTGGCAAAAACTATTGTCAGCCACGAGCAGGACGGCGACAAGGAATGTTCGTACAGCATTGTGAATGTCAAGGATGCCTCGGATGCCCACAAGAATGGGCAGACACTTGTGTTTGAAAATGCCCGTGTGCTGCCTGTTCCCGAAAAGCCCGGCGATAAGGTCAGCAAAATCGGTGTAGGCATTTACAAGCAGGACCGAGAGGCGCTGACCTATCTGCCCGGTGCGGTGTATGAACTCTACACCGTGGATGACATTTTCTCCGCAGACGGTATGAAGCTGCTGGACGCCGGTACAAAGCTGGCCACCAGTAGCACAACCAACGCCAGCGGCTTTACTTGGTTTGATGTGGACGTGCCGATTCGCGGCGAATATTACATTGACCCTGCAGGTCCGCGAAGCACCAGCCGCGAGAACAGCGGCAGATACCGCATTGTGGAAATCACCGCCCCTGCGGGTTACCTGCTGGACAGCACCCCTGTGGATGTAGAGTTCACCTATGAAGGTCAGCAGATTGCATGGCAAATCGTAGATGGTACAAACACCAACCTGCGCACCAGTGTGGACATTTCCAAGCAGGATATCACCAACGGCAAGGAACTACCCGGTGCAAAGCTGGAAATCCGCGATGCAGACGGCAATCTGGTAGAGGGCTGGACCTCCGGCAAAGTGCCGCACACTGTGCGAGGTCTGGAGCTGGAAAAAGCGTACACTCTGACCGAAACTCGCGCCCCGGATGGTTACGCCGAAGCCGAAAGCATCGTGTTCAAGCTGGTGCAAGAAGGTACAGAGCAGGTCAATGAGGTTTATGAGAAATCCGACGATGCTTGGGTAAAACTCGACGATGCCACCGTCATTATGCAGGACGCACCTGTACTGGATATCGACAAAACGGACATTGCGGGCAATCTGCTGCCGGGTGCTACGCTGACGATCCGTGATGCGAATGATGGGGTCGTCGACACTTGGACAACCGACTACAAAACGCATCGTGTTCCCGTTTCAAATGATTTCCTCAAGCTGTCAGGCGAAGCCAAGGAGTACATCTACACCCTGACCGAAGATGCAGCCCCGGCTGGCTTTGAAATTGCCGAATCGGTGCAGTTCAAGTTGGAATCTGTGGATGATGTGATTTCTCTGTTCGTCCACGAAAATGCCGATGCCGAATGGGTGCGCGCCGACAAACGGCTAATTCAGATGATCGATGAAGCCAAGCCCCGCGAGGATACGCCTACACCGACCCCGACTCCCACACCGCAGCCGACGCCCGCTGCAACCCCGGTGCCCACTCCTGTTCCCACGCCGGTTATTACGCCGCACAAGGTGCAGACCCTTCCGCAGACAGGAGATGGTTTCCCGCTGCTGGCTATTGTGGTCGTTTCCCTTGCGTCTGCGACAGGTATCGTGCTGCTGACCGTTAAGCAGAGAAATGCGCTGAAAGAAACTTCTGATGAGGAGGATGCCGATGAAAGTGCTGATCGTTGAACCCGGAAAGTACCCCCGCGAAGCCGACATTGAACACACCCTTGAAGCCGAGCAGGCAGTTGTCGGCGGCACCATCGAGGCCGTATATCCTTGGCGGGATAGCGCCTGTATCGTCTGCAACGATAACGGCATTGCAGAAAACCTGCCGCTGAACCGTATGCTGGGCGACTATGACATTATCCATGGCACATTTTTCGTATGCGGTCTGACCCGCGATGATTTTACTGACATCACGCCCAAGCAGATGAAGCACTACGAGGAAATGTACCATGACCCGCAGCTGTTTTTCCTGCTGGGCAAGACCCTGTGTGTGGAACACACCACCCCAGAAGAATACGCCCGCGTTATGGCTCCGCCACCCAAAACAAAAGAATCCCCGGAGCGCTGATATGAATACTACTATCCTAGCCCGCAGCCCGCCTGCGGGCTTTTTCCTTTGTCCGAAATCATCCAACAAGCAAGGAGAAGAACTTATGAACGACATTTTTGCAAACACCGAAACCATGCAGGAAAACGAGCATCCCCGTTTTTACACCGCAGAATCCGTTATGCGCGGGCATCCCGACAAGCTGTGCGACCTTATTGCCGACAGTGTGCTGGACGCCTGTCTGCAGCATGATCCCGCCAGTCGCGTGGCCTGCGAGGTCATGGCAACCCACGGTCACATCATTGTGGCGGGCGAAATCACGACCAGCGCCAAGCCCGACGTGTTCAACATCGTTCGTGATACCCTGCGGGATGTCGGCTATGACCCGAAAGCGTACCAGATCGACTGCTACATCCACGACCAGAGTCCCGACATTGCGGGTGCTGTCGAGCCGGAATTGGCTGAGGGAGAGGACGAGGACACCCTCGGCGCGGGCGATCAGGGCGTTATGGTTGGCTACGCCTGCAACGAAACGCCCGAATATCTGCCCATGCCTGTGGTGGCGGCGCAGCGCCTTGTAACGCTGTTGGAAATTTCCCGCATGACCGGCGTTATCCCCGACATCGGCCCGGACGGCAAGGTGCAGGTCACGATGGAATACAACGGCGACACGCCTGTGCGCATCACCACAGTGGTCGTTTCTGTCCAGCACAAGGAGGACACCGACATCAATAAGCTGGCAGATTTGCTGGACGAGTATGTGTTTCCGTTGGCCTTTGACGGTATGCCCGCCGATGACGCGGAAATCATCCTGAACCCCAGCGGTAAGTTTGTGCAGGGCGGCCCGGATGCCGACACCGGCTTGACCGGGCGCAAGCTCATGGTGGACAGCTACGGCACATTTGCGCCCCACGGCGGCGGTGCGTTCAGCGGCAAGGATGCTACCAAGGTAGACCGCAGCGGCGCATATATGGCGCGGTACATTGCCAAAAACATGGTCGCCGCCCATCTTGCCGACCGCTGTCAGGTCACGCTGGCGTATGCCATCGGGGAAAAAGACCCTGTCATGGTGGATGTGAACACTTTCGGCACCGGCATCTGTGAGGATGACTGTTTGGCAGCAGCGGTGCGCAAGGTGTATGACCTGACCCCTGCGGGCATCATCAAGCAGTTGAACCTGCTGAACCCCATTTACAGCCGCACGGCGGCGGGCGGTCACTTCGGGCGCGAGGATTTTCCGTGGGAAAATATCGAACGTATGAGCGATCTCGCCGCTTACATTGTGTAATTGCCGCGCGTCAGCAAAGAGCAGGTCAATGCCGCCAACCGGATGACGGCGATAGAATTTCTGCGGCGGTACCGTCCTGGTTCGCTGGTGAAAAGCAGCGCGCGGGGCGAGTACCAGCTTGCGGAGCATGACAGCTTCAAGATAAACGGCGAATCCAGTGTGTGGCACTGGAAAAGCCGCGACATCGGCGGCAAGTCGGCGCTGAAATATTTGATTTATGTGGAAGGTGTACCGTTTGTAGAGGCGGTGCAGCTGCTGTGTGAGGAAAGCCCGATGTACATCCCAGTGCAGCATGAGGCGGTGGAACGCGAGCGCCCGCCGTTCCGTCTGCCGAACCCTGCACCGAATAATGACCGTGTGACGCGGTATCTGCTGGGGCGCGGCATCTCGCTGCCCACGATTCGCTACTGCATTGAGAGAAAAATTCTGTACGAAAGTGCAGAATATCACAACTGTGTTTTCTTGGGCAAAGACCCGCAGGGTGTGCCGAAATATGCGGCGTTGCGCGGTATTTATGACTATGGGAAACCGTTCAAAAGGGAGGCTCCCGGCAGTCAGAAACAGTACGGATTCTGCATCCCGCCGATGCAGCGCGGAACCACGGTGGCGGTGTTCGAAGCCGCCATAGATGCCATGGCCGAGATGACGCTCTGCGGCGATGCGGCGGACAAGTACCGTCTGTCGCTGGGCGGGGTTTCATCCTCCGGCAAGGAGCCGCTGGCCTTGCAGGAATTTCTGCGCCAGCACCCGGAAATCACCACGATAGAACTGCGGCTGGACAACGACGCCAAAGGGCGCATGGCGAGTGTCGGCATCCGGAAAATCTACGCTGACCGCTACACCGTGCATGACCTTCCGCCCGACATCGAGAATGGAGATTACGCTGATATGGCAAAAAACAACCTGATGGCAAGAACTGTCGCCCACCGCGCAGAGCCTTGCCGATAGAGAGAGATCAACATGAAAGTTAGAAATCGTTCGCCCACTTATAGGGCATAAACAGGAGGTAAATCGTTATGGCTGTGTTCCGTGTACAAAAGACGCAAAATTATACCATTATGTCCAACCACCATCTGCGCAACAAGGCTCTTTCGCTCAAGGCGAAGGGGCTTTTATCTTTGATGCTGTCTCTGCCCGAAGATTGGGATTATACCACGCGAGGGCTGGCGTCCATCTGCAAAGAGGGCGTAGACAGCGTGTGTGCCACCGTGCGCGAGTTAGAAGCAGCGGGTTATATTATCCGCCGCCGCATCCGCGACAAGAACGGTCAGATGCGCGGCATGGAGTACACGGTTTTAGAGCAGCCACAGCCCCCGGAACAGGGTCCCGCAGAAGCTGCGCCTAAGTGTGCCCAACCAAAACAGGCAGAGCCTAAACGGGAAAAACCTGTACAGGAAAATCCTGCACAATTAAATACTAAAGAAATAAATAAAGAAGAAACAAATAACGTATCGAATCCTATCCGCGCGGCGAGCCAGCGGGCAGAGTACCGCGCCCTGCTGCTGAAAAATATCGAGTATCCGATTTTGGCGCAGAATAACCCGATGGATACGATGCGATTGGATGAACTGGTGGAGTTGATGCTGGATGTGGTTTGTTCCAGACGGGCGGCTATCCGTATCGCTGGCGAAAATATGCCCGCAGAGGTAGTAAAATCCAGATTTCTCAAGCTGAACGCGGAACACATCCAGTATGTTCTGGATTGTCTCAAGGACAACCCGCCCCGCATCCGAAACATTAAGCAATACTTACTGGCGGCGCTCTACAATGCGCCGCTGACGATAGAAAACTACTATGCCGCGCAGATCGACCATGACCTGTGCGGCAGAAATTGAGGTGATGCAATTTGCAGATGAAATTTTATTCTCCCTTGACTGCGGACTTTTTCCCGAATGACACCGAGGATTTGGACGATGACTACAGCGAATACGAGGGTATCCCTTACACCGGCAAGGAATTGACCGGCTACCGCGATGTTATCCGCGATGCCATCTACGAGGATGTCAAAGATTTTTATGGCGACCTGATGCGATATTACCGTGAGGACGATTCCGTCCGCCGCAAGGTCGTCCGCGCCGTTCCTAACGTGGACGAGGTAAACGGTGAACTGGTCGGCTCCCTGTGGGTCGATACGGACGCGCCACTGACCGCCGAGGAACAGGCCGTGTTCTGCGCATATATTTCCGGTCAGTACAGCGACGGCTGGGGCGAGGGCTTTGAGCAGCGCGAAATCGATGTTGGGGACGGCAAGCTGTATGTCCATTTCTGGCAGGATCACGATTTTGAACTGAAACGCGATGTGCCGGATATGACCGAGTTCAAAAAACTGCTGAACCGCCCGAAGAAGCCTAAGATGCAGCTGATTGGGCAGGACGGCAACATTTTTGCTATCATGGGTCGAGCCTCGCGGCTGCTGAAAAATGCCGGGCAGAGCGATAAGGCCAAGGGAATGTGCGACAGGGTCACGGCAAGTCAAAGCTACTCCGAAGCACTCAACATCGTTTCCGAGTATGTGGAAACCGAACTGTCGCCCAGCCCTACGCCCAAGCGTGACCGGGGTGATGCCAGATGAAGAAATACGAGATCACCGACATCGCCCATCCTGACAATCCCAACCTGCACCGCATCCGCGCGGTGACGGACTTGACTGAGGATGTCCTTGCCGGGATGCTCGGCGGCTATGTGGAAAGCTATGACAACCTCGACCAAGAGGGTCGCGCATGGATTTCAGCGGATGCCATCGCCTGTGAAAATGCAGTTGTCTGCGGTGACGCAGTCCTTACAGATCACGCCGTCGCAAAGGGCTGCGCCTATGTCGGAAAGAACGCCGCCGTGACAGGGGATGCCACTGTGCAGGATGATGCCATCGTCTGCGGCGGACTGCTCATGGGGAAAAGCTGTGTCTGCGGGTATGCCGTGATTCGGCAGGATGAGCAAACCTTGTGCGCACCGATCATTGACGGCAGCACCCGCATCTATGGCGAAATCTCTGGCAATGTAGTCTGCCGTGGCAATGCCGTTGTCCTGCCCGGCACCAAGCTCGACAACAGGACGCAGGACTGCTTTGTACTCGAAGATGACCGTGTTTCTGTGCAGACAGCCAGCCGCACACCGCCCCCGAAAGAATCTCATACGCATGATTTTGAACGATAAGAAAGAAGGATGCCTTTGACGAACACTCCCGAAACGCTCAACATTCTCAACCCTGATTTCCGGATGCCCGAACACTGCGGCGGTGACCGCTGGTCGATCCTGCACGGGGATTCTTTGCAGATCCTCCGCCAGTTTGTGCCGAACAGCTTCGATGCCATCATCACCGACCCGCCCTATGCCAGCGGCGGCAGCAGCCAGACCACCAAAAACCGCAGCACCAGCGAAAAGTACAGCAGCATGAGTAAGGACAAAGCACTGCCCGACTTTGACAGCGACCAGATGGATCAGCTGAGTTGGATGTTCTGGACGGCGGCATGGCTGCAGGACGCCCGCCGCATTGCCAAGCCCGGTGCGCCTGTCTGCCTGTTCATCGATTGGCGGCAGCTGCCCGCCATGACGCTGGCTTTGCAGTGGGCGGGCTGGACCTGGCGCGGTGTAGCCGTGTGGGATAAAGTCGCCAGCCGTCCACAGAAAGGACGCTTCCGCCAGCAGTCCGAGTACATTGTGTGGGGGTCCAACGGCAAAATGCCGCTTGAGAGAAATGTTGGGTGTCTGCCGGGCGTGTTCCGATACCCGAACCCCCAGAACCGCATCCATGTAACCGAGAAGCCCTTGCAGCTTATGCGGGATGTGGTGCAGATCTGCGAACCGGGCGGGCGCATCCTTGACCCCTTTGCCGGGGCGGGCACCACCGTGCTGGCTGCTGTGCAGGAGGGCTATAAGGCTGTCGGCATTGAAATGTCGGACGCCTACTTCCGCCGCAGCACTGAACGGCTGAAAACTGCCCTTGAATCCGAAGTGAATCAGTACTGATTCACTATTTTGCAAGAAAAACCGAAAAGTGAATCAAATCTGATTCACTCCCGAAATTCAGAAAGGAAACATGAAAATGAAACGACCCTGGGCTTTTATCTGCGCCAGTGAGGGCGCAACCTCCAAACATCTCCGCAACTATTGCCGCGAGGTGTACCTGCTGGGCTACCTGCCGGTATGCCCCAAATTGCAGGATAGCCAGTATTTGGTGCTGGAAGATGCCGTGGAACGCAGCGAATACACCGCCATTGTGCGGGATAAGCTGCTGCGCTGCCCGATGCTGGTGGTCTGCAGCCGCAATCAGGATGCGACCACCAGCGCGCAGATCGGCTTGGCGCAGAAATACAACCGTATTGTCACAACCTTGGACGGTTTGAAGAAAGCCGTTTCGGAGGGCGATGACCTTGTGTCATGAATGGCGCTGGGGGGTGTGTTTGGCAAGCATAGCGTTTGGATATCCAAACGCACTTTTGGGGTGATCCCCAAACCCCGATATGCGCAGACGCGGTCATGTGATTCCGCTGCGGCTGAACGAGCGCGAATACCGCCATCTTTGTGTACAGGTCAAAACAAGTGGATTGTCGCGCGAGGAATACCTGCGCTCCCTAATCTTGGGCAAAGAAATCCATCCGCGCCCCTGCACGCACCACGCGGAGCTTGTTCGGAAAGTTTCCGGACTCTGCAATAACGCGAACCAGCTTGCACACCGCGCCAACAGCACCGGCATGGCCGGGCAGCAAAGTGTGGACGAGATGATGCGCATCGCCAAGGAAGTCTGGCGCGAGATAAAAGAAAACTACTAGGAGGCCCTATGAAATATGGCTTACACATCCGTGATCCCTGTCCGCCGTCTGGATCGGGCGGTGAAGTATGTGATGAACAAAGAAAAGACCACGGCGGTATCCTTGCGGGACGCCCTCGACTATGCCGCCAACCGCGATAAAACAGAGCAATCCTGCTTTGAAAGCTCGTATACCTGCACGCTGGAAACCGCCTTTGCCGATATGCGGCAAACCAAGGAACGCTGGCACAAGTCGGGCGGCGTACAGGGGTATCACCTTGTACAGAGTTTTGCAGCAGGAGAGGTTACACCCGAACTGGCGCACCAAATCGCAAAGGAACTGGCAGACCGCATGCTGGGTGGGCGGTATGAATATGTCATCGGCACACACCTGAACACCGGGCATATCCATTCGCATATTGTCTGGAACTCGGTCAGCTGTGTGGATGGCAAAAAGTATCGCAGCAACTATAAAAACTATGTGACGGAAATTCGCGCAGTGTCAGATGAACTTTGCCGGAAATATAAGTTGTCGATCATCGACACTGAAAACTCCCATCATGTAGCAAAGCCTTATGCGGAGTGGATGGCAGAAAAGAATGGTCAGCCCACATGGCGCACCGCCATCCGACAGGATGTGGACGATGCCATTCAGCAGAGCCTTACGTGGCGGCAGTTTCTTTCCGTGCTGGAACGCAAAGGGTATGAGGTCTGCATGGGACGCAAGTATCCCGTCCTGCGCCCACCCGGAAAGGAGCGCTTTGTTCGCTTCAAAACGCTGGGCAAGCGGTACACACCGGAAGCCATCCAGACGCGCATCCTGTATCCACAAAGCTACCACCCTTATGTGGAAAATCCACCAACAATCAAACATGGCCGCCTGCACAGAGGGAAGAAGCCCCATCGCAAGCTGACCGGGCTGCGGGCGCTGTATTATCGTTACCTGTACGAATTGGGCGCGCTTCCACGCAAGCCGCGCCGCCCCAGCTATGCCGTGCGGCAGGATGCCTATAAGCTGGATCAGAGAATCCGGCAGATGGAGTTCCTATCCAAGCACAACATTGACACGCTGGAGCAGCTGGAAACTCACCGAAAAGCCCTGCAAACAGAAATTGGGCAGTTGCAGACAAAGCGTAAGCAACTGCCCAAAACCGATGATGTACAATCGCAGCATGAATCGGTCAACACCGCCCTAAAACAGCTTCGCCAAGAGGAACGGCTCTGCCGCAAAATTGCAGAACATTCAATCGAGGTGCAGCAGCACCTAACCGAAGCCCGCCGTGACCGCGCTGAACAGCAAAAACAAGAACAGGAACGTGCGCGTGACCGCCGCCCCAACATTGATTTAACACTATAATTTGGAAAGGATAATGCCTATGAAATATCCCAACAAAGACTACATCGAACATCTGCGCCGCAAGTACCCTCCCGGTACGCGGCTGCAACTCAGCTGCATGGAAGATGAACTGGCCGTTCCGCCCGGCTCTATGGGTACGGTGGATTTTATCGACGATGCCGGACAAATCCACATGAATTGGGATTGCGGGCGCAGCATTGCACTCATCCCCGGTGTGGATTCGTTCAGCCGCTTGCCCTCTCCCAAAGAAATGGCCGGTGATGCCAGATGAATTACGGCTCTGAACCCGCAGACCAGGTCGTCCGCTACTCGCTGGAGGGCGCGGAGTTTGCCCTGCGCATCTCCGGCACCGCTGCGAAAAACTTCTTTATTTTTGCTCAAGCCGTGCTGCACGACAGCAAAAAGATCCACGGCAAAACCCACCTCATTCGGCTTTTGAAAGAACAGAAGCCACTGAAGTTTTTCACGGTGGACAAAGACCGTATGCATGATTTTGCCCGCGCTGCCAAAGCGCATGGGCTGCTGTTCTGTCCTATCCGCGACAAAATGGACCCCGATCACATTGAGATCGCCATTTTACAGGATGATGCCTCCAAAGCCAACCGCATCATCGATAAGCTGCAACTGGCTATTGTGGACACCGGCACGGCAGAACTTATCGACACTGTGCAGCAGGAGCGTGGTGAAACCGCTCCGGAAACCGAGCGCGTCCAGACCGAGGACGGTGCGGTAGATTTTGAGGTCGGCGCAGACGAGGAAAAGTTCAACATGGGTTTTCCGCAGGGCTCGGAGAACGCCAGTCCGTCCGAGCCTTTCTCCGACAGCAGCAAATCTTTTGCAAACTCGCCGTCGCCGCGCGCCGATCAGCTTCGGGCCAAGGGTGAGCGCCCCAGCGTGCGCATGGAACTCAGCGACATCACCGCCTATCTGCGCCGAAAGGTCGAGCCATCGAAAGACCGTATGCCGAGGATGCCCGTAAAAATCAAGAGAAAGGAGAAAACACTGTAAATGGACTTGAACAAATATCTCAACGAGACCGCAGCGCCCGAAACGCAGTATTCCAAGGAAGAATACGCTGCCATGAAGAAAACCGAGCGTGAAGCGGTTTGGGCGCAGGTGGATGCCCGCATGGGTGAGGTACTGGCAGATGCCCCGGCCTTGCAGGAATTTCTCAACTTCATGTCGCAATGCCGCAACTCGCTGCCGAACCAGCTTTTGCTCTCCGGCCAGAACGCCGACATCACGGATGCCCGCACATTCCAGCAGTGGAAGGATGCCGGAAGGCATATCCGTACCGGCGAGGAAGGTTACACGGCCATTGTGGGGCAGGTGTACGAGAATAACGGCCGAAAGGCTTCCGGGTATAATATCGGCAAGGTGTTCGACATTACACAGACGCGCGGCAGACCGATACCGCCGCCCGCCGAATACCAAGTGGATGAACTGATCGCCGCGACCATTGAGAGCAGCCCAGTGCCGATTCAGATCTCGGACAGTCTGCCGGACGGCATCCAAGCGCAGTATGTTCCCAAGAACCGCACGATTTATGTCCGCAACGGCATGGATGCAGGCACGACGCTGTGCGCCATCGTCCGGGAATGCGCACAGGCAGATTTTCACAAGGATTACACCTACAACCGCCAAGCCTACGCTGCGCCGAGTTACTGTGCCGCCTACATGGTCGCGCATCGGTATGGGCTTGACACCGCCGCTTTCAACTTTGACCGCGTAGTTGCCTTGTATGGCAATCTGGGAAAAGAACAGCAGCGGGGCTTTCTGTCGGATGTGAACACCGTTGGTGGTGGGCTGCTGCGCAGTCTGAGTCGCACGCTGGCTGTACAGACCCGCGAACTGCCCGCCGCAGAATACGCTGTTGCCGTGCCGCCTGCCAAGAAGCCTTCCCGCCAGCAGGAACGCGGCTGATTGTTTTCCGTTTGTTTTCAAATGACGGATAGCTATTGCGGCAGTTCTATGATATGCTGTGAGCAAAGGATGGTGAAAAACAATGACAGAACGTAAAGTTAAACTTGACCGTGCCAACAAAAGCATCCTGCTCCGGGCGCTGGGCGATGTCTACTACGGCCAGCGTGCCAACGGCGGCAGCACCGAGGTGACCGGACGGCTCATCCTGCGGGTGAACGATTTGCCTGCAGGCGGCAAACTGACGCTGACGGCGGCAGAGTATCGGCTGGCAAAAGCAGCCCTCAACCAACTGCGCACCCAGCGCTTGGCCGAAGGTGGTTACACCGATGCCGTGGATGACGCACTGACCCGGCTGCTGCACGCGCACACGCCGCTGTTTATCTGGTGAATCCGACTATGACATGGGAAAAATTCTGGTCGATCATTGACCGAGTCCGCGCCAAAGCGGATATGCAGGATGAAGCGTCCGTGAACCAGTTCCTTTACACGGAACTCATCAACTTGCCGCAGGATGAACTGCTCGGCTTTGATTGCGCATGGCAAAGTTATCGCAATAAAGCCAACTTTCCCAAAATGGTCGCGGCGGCCTGCATCATCAATGACGGCAGTTCGGATGACAGATTTACCGATTTCCGTAACTGGCTGATTATGCAGGGGTACGATGCTTATCGGCAGGCGCTGATTGACCCCGATAACCTTGCGGCGCTCAACATTCCGTTCCGAGATACTGAGTGGATGGGATGCGGCAATGTGGCGTGGTATGCTTATGCAGGGCAGAAGCTACACACCTATTTTGAGAAAGCGGGTATCACTGCTGAACTGCACCGAAAGTATCCAACCCTGCTGAAATCGTCTGCCGATTTACATCAGGCAATCATGCAGGAGCAGCTTGCGCCCCACCGTGCGCAGGAAACCGAATGGGAACGGCAAATGCTGCGGACGGAAGTTAAGCATTACATTGAAGTCAGTGACTTGGCATACAGCTACAACAAATTCTATGCCCAAAACATGCCCGACAAAGTGGCATGGGAAACACTGCAAAGCGATTTGTTTGCAAATCTGCCGCAAATCAAGGCGGAACGTATGCCGCAGGACTTTTCCATAGTTTTGCCGAAGTTGTGGAGAAAACGTCAGGCATGGAATGCCGAGCGAACAAAACGCCCGCCCTATCGCGGCGAAGAAAGGTAGTCCACCACGCTGGGAAGAAAGAATCATTGGTGGGTCTGGCTGCTGCCGCTGCCCGTTGTATGGTGGGCGGCGTTGGCGGTGGCTTGCCGTTGGCAGCCGGGTATGAAAATAACGGCTCTGTTGAGTGCGTTAAACAGCGCGCTGGCAGAGCCGTTTGCGTTGGCGTGGAGTCAAGACAGCCCACGCTTTTTGCTGGTGTTCACGGTGGTTTATGCGGTAGCGGTTATCGTGGCCGTGACGGATCAGAAGAACACCCGCCCCGGTGCGGAGCATGGCTCGGCGGCGTGGGGCGACGTGTTTCGGCTGAATAAGTTCTACATGGACAGGCACGGGTCGAACCTGCTGCTGACGCAACATTTCCACATCGGAATCGACGGCTATAAGCACAAGCACAACACCAATGTGCTGATCGTCGGCGGCGCAGTGGGCTATACCGGTGCGCCTTATCTCACTGCCGCGGCGGCGGTGCGGACCGGGTGCGGGCTGGTGTCCCTGGGGGTGCCGGAGACCATCTGGCCGGTGGAGGCGGCCAAGTGCGTCTCTGCCATGCCATTCCCTCTGCCGGACAAACATGGGAGGCTCTCTCCCAAGGCGAAAGAGGAAATCCTGGAGCGGGCTGCCGGCTGTGACGCAGTGGCTCTGGGCCCTGGACTGGGCCGGGGAGATGGCGTCACGGAGCTGGTGCTGGATCTGCTGCAGAAGATCCAGCAGCCGATGGTGCTGGACGCCGACGGCATAAACGCCCTGGAGGGACATATAGATGTACTGGACGCCCGGCGAGACCGGATCACGGTGCTGACGCCCCACGACGGGGAGTTCACCCGCATCGGCGGCGACCTCACCGGCAGCAACCGGCTGGGGGCCGCCCGGGCCTTTGGAGCGGCCCATGGCTGTGTCCTGGTGCTGAAGGGCCACCGGACCCTCACCGCCGCCCCGGCGGGGAACGTGCTGGTGAACACCACCGGAAATTCCGGCCTGGCCAAGGGCGGCAGCGGCGACGTGCTGACGGGGATCGTCGCCGCCCTACTGGCCCAGGGGGCGACTGCCGTTCGGGCGGCGGCGGTCGGCGTGTGGCTCCACGGCCGGGCCGGGGACTTGGCGGCGGAGCGCCTGACGCCCTATGGTATGACGCCGGAGGACGTGGTGTCGTCACTGCCGGCGGCCATCGGGGAGATCCTATAAAAGACGGAGGTTTTTGCGGTGCGCAGATGGGCTTGCGTACCAATGATGACCCTGTGCCTGCTGCTGACGGCCTGCGGCGGCACAGGCGGAGAGGCGGGGGATGCGGCGGATGCCCGGATGCCCTATCGGAACATGGCGGGCTGCGTCATGGAGGCGGAGGTCTCCTGCACGCAGGACGGCGCGGCCTGGGAGGCCACGCTCCGGTGCGACTACGTGCCGGAGGGGGAGACCACTGTGGAGGTCCTGGCACCGGAGACCATCGCGGGCGTGAAGGCAGTGCTCTCCGACGGGGAAGTGGAACTGGTGTACGAGGACCAGTGCCTGAACGCCGGGAACCTCAGCAGCCAGGAGGTGAGCCCCATGGCCTGCCTGCCCCAGCTGATGAGCGCCCTGCGGGACGGGTGGCTGCTGGAGGAGAGCGAGGAGGACTGGCAGGAGACGTCCTGCTTCCGTCTGACGGTGGACCAGACCGGAGAGCAGAATGGGAAGATCCTCTCCACCCTCTGGCTTCGGCAGGAGGACGGTACGCCCCTCCGAGGGGAGATCGCCGTGGATGGGGAAATCATTTTGACGGCAGACTTTACGAGCTTTTCCTTTTATGATACAATAGAAAACCAGGAATGACTTCGGCGGGAGGGTTCCTCCCGCCGCTTCCATAGACTGACGGAGAAGGTGACCGACACATGGAGGAACCGATTCTGAGACGGACCTGGGCGGAGATCGACCTGGACGCCCTGGCCCACAACTATCAGCAGGCCCGCAGAAAGATCGGGCCCAACGTGAAGTATTTGGGTGTGGTGAAGGCGGACGCCTACGGCCACGGGGCCATTCAGGTGTCCCGCAAGCTGGAGCAGCTGGGGGCGGACTATCTGGCGGTGTCCAGCTTGGACGAGGCGAAAGAACTCCGCCGGGCCGGCATTCAGGCGCCCATTCTGATCCTGGGCCACACGCCCCCGGCCATGGTGCCCCAGCTGATCGAGTACGGCATCACCCAGGCGGTGTCCGCCCTGGCCAAGGCGGAGGCGTACAGCGCCGCAGCCGTGGAGAGCGGCGGCACACTGAAGGTCCACATCAAGGTGGACACCGGTATGTCCCGGCTGGGTTTCCTGGTGCGGGAGGGGCACTTTGACACAGGCGTGGAATCCATCGCCGCCGCCTGCGCCCTGCCGGGACTGGAGGCGGAAGGCATCTTCACCCACTTCGCCGTCTCCGACGAGGACGACAGAGACAGTGAGGCCTATACGAGAGCGCAGTTCGACGTGTTCACCCGTGTGCTGGATGCATTGGCTGCAGGGGGCAGAACCTTTGCCATCCGCCACTGCGCCAACAGCGGCGCTCTGGCCCGCTATCCGGAGATGTATCTCGACATGGTGCGGCCGGGCATCGCCCTGTACGGCGTGGGCGCCGATGCGCAGCGGCTGGACCTGCGGCCGGTGATGAGCCTGAAGTCCAGCGTCTCCACCATCAAGACCTTTGACCCGGGCACGGACATCAGCTACGGTCGGACGTTCCGCACCCAGGGAAGGACCCGGATCGGGGTGCTGCCCATCGGCTATGCGGACGGTTTCTTCCGGGGCCTCTCCAACCGGATGTCGGTGGTGACAGCCCAGGGCCCAGCCCCTCAGCGGGGCCGGATCTGTATCTGTCTCTTATACACACTCCGAGCCCACGAGACCGTACTAGATCTCGTATGCCGTCTTCTGCTTTTTTTTTAATGATACGGCGACCACCGAGATCTACACGTAAGGAGTCGTCGGCAGCGTCAGATGTGTATAAGAGA
>OLIV01000811.1_pt1 | contig 17533 bp, 13 predicted proteins | sample 1601411 | NCBI WGS metagenome assembly OLIV01 (sample SAMN03922450, study PRJEB24848) | human gut metagenome | isolation source: stool sample | host: Homo sapiens | place: Germany | collected 2009-11 | reverse complement strand
AGCGTCAGATGTGTATAAGAGACAGTCTCCGTCATCGCTGCGCGATGCCACCTCTCCCCTAGGAGAGGCTTTTCTTGCCCTGCCGGCAATTCACCTTGTCTCCCATAGGAGAGGCTCGGTCGCCCTTGTTATTATCTTCTTGCCTTCGCAGGCTCAATATTAACCTTATACCCCTTGATAAAGTTCTTGTTCATCGCACCGATAACCTTTTCGGCTACATCCTCCGGTACTTCAACAAAGGTAAACTTATCATAAATATTAATCAGACCGATATCGCGCGCCGGAATGTCTGCTTCGATAGCAATGGTGCTGACAATATCCTTAACCATAATCTTCTGGCTGCGGCCGATGTTGATGAACAGGCGCACCATGCCCGGACGTCCGCCGGTGTTGCGCAGGTCCTTGGAAAGGATATCCTCCTGCGGAGCCTCCAGAGCCTTAACACCCTCCTGCATCAGCTTCAGAGCTGCGGCAGCAACCTCTTCGGCGCTGTATTCATCCAGCAGGCTTTCAGCAATCGGCATATAGTCATGATAAGCGTTCAGCTCCAGCACAGTCTGCATCTTGCTGATAATCTGGTCGCGCTGACGCTCGATAACGTTAGCAGCGGTCGGCAGCTGACGGCGTTGGATTTTAGTCTTGACGGTGCGCTCAATCAGCTTCAGCTGACGGAACTCACGCGGAGTGATAAAGGTCATAGCTACACCGGTGTTGCCTGCACGACCGGTACGGCCAATGCGGTGAACGTAGCTTTCCGGATCCTGCGGAATATCAAAGTTGATAACGTGAGTGATGTTGTCAACGTCGATACCGCGGGCAGCAACGTCGGTAGCAATCAGCACATCAACAGCGCCCTCGCGGAATTTCTTCATTACGCGGTCACGCTGGTTCTGGCTCAGGTCGCCATGCAGGCCCTCAGCCATGTAGCCGCGGCTGGAAAGTGCGATAGACAGGTCGTCAACACCTTTTTTGGTGCGGCAGAAGATAATCAGCTTGCCGTCGATTTCTGCGTCCAGCAGACGGCACAGGCCTTCAATCTTATCCTTGGTTTCGAAATAGTATTGCTCAATCAGAGGTACAGTCAGCTCTTCCTTGGAAATAGTTACATTCTTCGGCGCCTTCATGTACTTCTTGGTCAGGCTCAGAATCGGACGGGGCATAGTTGCGGAGAACAGCAGAGTCTGGCGTTCAACCGGCAGGCTGCGCATAATTTCTTCGATATCATCAACAAAGCCCATATCCAGCATTTCGTCAGCCTCGTCCAGTACGAGGAATTTGATATGGTCCAGATGGATAGTACCGCGGTTGATATGGTCAATCAGACGGCCCGGAGTACCGATAACAATCTGCACATTGTTGCGCAGCGCACGGATCTGGCGTTCAATCGGCTGACCGCCGTAAACAGGCAGTGCACGCACGCGGCGGGTACGGCCGATTTTGCCTACTTCTTCCGCAACCTGAATAGCCAGCTCACGGGTCGGAGTCATAATCAGCGCCTGAATATGCTTGAAGTCGGTAATTGCCTGCACCAGAGGAATACCGAAAGCAGCGGTTTTGCCGGTACCGGTCTGTGCCTGGCCGATAACGTCGTTACCCTCGAGCACCAGGGGAATAGTAGCGGCCTGAATCGGAGAAGGCTCTTCGAAGCCCATGTCAGTCAGGGCGGTTACAATTTTTTTGTCCAGCTCTAAGCTGCCGAACATCTCTTTTTGAATGGTCATTAATTTTTATCCTCCATATTGTTTTTTTCTTCTAATAATTTATCAATAGCCATGGAAATAGCTGTCTGAGCTATTCTCAGCTTATTTTCTGTTCTTGTAGACATAAAACGGTGCTCCTGACAATATACCACATCGTCGGTAGCAACGGCAATATATACAAGGCCTACCGGCTTGCCCTCGCTGGCTCCCGGTCCGGCGTTGCCCGTAATGCTCACACCGTAATCGCTGCCCAGCTGCTTGCGCACGCCCAGCGCCATTTCGCAGGCGGTTTCGCGGCTGACAGCGCCGTATTTGGCCAGCGTATCTGCCTGCACATTAAGCAGCTTCTGCTTAGCCATGTTAGTGTAGCTGACGATGCTTCCCAGCAGATATTCACTGCTGCCCGGCACATCCGTAACCAGACTGCTGGCAAGACCGCCGCTGCAGGATTCCGCAAAGGCAATAGTTTTGCCCTGCTTCAGCAGCTCCTGCCCTAAGCAGGCCGCCAGAGTGGCATCATCCACACCGTATATATAATTATCAACGCTCTTGCGTACCTTGGCTTCCATAGCGTCAAGCAGCTTGACTGCCTCCTTGTCATTGGCAGCCTTCGCCGTAAGCCTGATGAGAATTTCACCATAGCGGGCATAAAGCGCAATCGTCGGATTCGTCTGCGCCATAATCAGCTCGTCGAGCTTGGATGCTACCATGGATTCGCCGATACCGCGCAGATGCAGAGTGCGCGACATGATAATGCCATGCTCGCTGAAGCGCTGCAGCATGCGCGGCAGCAGCTGCTTTTCGCACACATCCGTAAGCTCGCTCGGAGGTCCGGGCAGCATAATGAAGATTTTGTCCTTATATTCCAGCCACAGTCCGGGAGCGGTACCCACGTCGTTCTGCAGTACCTCGGCCCCGATGGGAACATACGCCTGCTTTTCGTTATTTTGCGAGGGGCAAAGTCCCTTCTTGGCAAAATAAGCATCTATGCGTCCCCATGTATCCAAATCGAGATAGCCTTCGGTATGACAAACCTCCATCACCATCTCCTTGGTAATATCACCGCGCGTCGGCCCCAGACCGCCGCTGGTAATGATGATATCGGCACGCTGCATGGCCTGCTCCAGCACTGCGCGCATACGCTCCGGATTATCTCCGACCGTAGTTTGATATAAAACATCAAAGCCTATATTGTTCAGCTTGCGGGATAAATACTGCACATTGGTGTTTAAAATTTCACCCAGCAGCAGCTCCGTCCCGGTAGTAATGATTTCAACCTTCATCCTGCTGTCACCCTCTCACCGGTTATTTTGACTCTTACAGCAACGCTCTTAAACCAGCTCTGCCACCATTTCATAGGTAAAACCTTGCAAAATACGCACTCTTACCATCTGGCCTACCTCCAGCTCGGCGGCATTTTCGATAAAGATGTTGCCGTCGATATCAGGTGCCTCGTGATAGGAACGTCCTACCGCAAGAGCGGGGTTTTCTTCATCAAAGCCTTCGACGATAACGTCCAGCTCCTCATCCTCGCGCTCCTGATGGATTTCTTCGGAAATACCTGCCTGCAGCGCCATCAGCTCATGATAGCGGTTTTCCTTAACCTCAGGCTCAATCTGGTTTTCCATAGCGCCGGCCACAGTGCCCTCCTCTTGGGAATACTGGAACACGCCTGCGTTTTCAAAGCGCTGCTTTTCAACAAAGTCCATCAGCTCCGCAAAATCCTCGTCGGTTTCACCGGGGAAGCCCACGATGAAGGTAGTGCGGATAGTAATTCCCGGAATACGCTCACGCAGCTTGGCCAGAAGCTCTTCTACCTGCGCGCGTGTATCGTAACGGTTCATGCTGTCGAGCAGTCTGTCGCTGGCATGCTGCAGAGGAATATCAATATACTTGCACACCTTGTCGCATTCGGCGAAGGCTGCAATCAAATCGTCCGTAAAGTTATTGGGATACAGGTACATAACGCGAATCCACTTAATGCCCTCCAGCTCGTTGAGGTCACGCAGCAGCTGCGGCAAAAGCAGCTTGCCGGTGAGGTCCTCGCCGTAGCGGGTGGTGTCCTGCGCCACGACAATCAGCTCCTTGACGCCGTGAGCAGCAAGGCTTCTTGCCTCTGCCATAACCTCATCATAAGGACGGCTGGTGTAGGGACCGCGCAGCTGCGGAATAATGCAGTAGGAGCAGCAGTTGTCGCAGCCCTCGGCAATTTTCAGATACGCCATGTAATCAGGCGTAGTCAGCATTCTGGGCGGAGCCTGCACATTTTTGCTTTCCAGCTTCTGCAGATGCTTTACGCGCTTGCCTGCCAGTACCTGGTCGATAACCCAACCGATATCGGTAAAGCTGTCGGTGCCGACGATAGCGTCAACCTCCGGCATGCTTTCGAAAAGCTCGTCTGCATAACGCTGGCCGAGGCAGCCTGTCATAATCAGATACTTGCAGCTGCCCTCCTCCTTGTATTGCGCCATTTGTAAAATTGTGCTGATGGATTCCTCCTTCGCACTTTCGATAAAACCGCAGGTATTAACAATAATCAGTTCGGCATCTGCGGGATCATTGGTAATCTCCAGCTGCTTATCCTTGATAATACCCAGCATAACTTCAGAATCTACCAGATTTTTGGGACAGCCGAGGCTGACCATACCTATTTTCATTCTTTACCTCCAAAACCTGCTGCCCTCACCCAAGCTGTCGGGACAGCAAGCAAGAGCATAAATCACTATAATCTAATCACTAATCACTGATGACTGATGACTAACGACTAATCACTGTTCACTAATCACTGTTCACTATTTACTGAATCTAACCTTACTCAGCCACTTATTCGTCAGTCCGTCCTGCTTAACAGGCTCCAGATAGCTGCTGTTAAGCCAGATTTTATCGCCATCGGCGGCAGCCTCATCAAAGCCGCGCGGGAACAGGAAAAGATAGCCTGTAGCATTTTCCTGCGCTATCGCCTGCACCTGCTCGCTTGTCAAAAGCCATTCCATAACCGCAAGGCCCTGCAAATCATCGGCAGTGTTCTTAAAGAGGCCTACGCAGAAAAGATTTACCGGCGTACCCTCCTTAGGATAGACAACATAAGCGGGAAATTTATTTTCCAGATATTTAAACACGTAGCTTTGTCTGGTAATAGCCACATCCGCATCACCTACCGCCGCCATGCGCACAGGTGTAAAGGGGAACTTGGCATATTGCCCGATAAAGCGGTTGATATTGCCTAAATACTCCAGCGATTCATCCTCGCCGAAGCGGTCTGCCAGACCTGCCAGAAAGTTTTGCGTGCTGTTGCTGTCGGATAAATTTTCCAGAGCAATGCGCAGCTGCTCTTTTCCTGCCAAATCCTGCCAGCTGCAGATATTGCCCTGACCGACAGTACGGGCGTACTGCTGGTTGACCAGAAAAACTATCGGATCATAGAAAACGCCGTACCAGCTTAAATCCGCGTCACGGAACTTCTGCGGCAGTCTGTCGCCATCGGCAAAGGCCACAGGCTTCAGCCTTCCATGACGCTTCAGGCCGGCAAGCGTGCGCTGTTCGGCCAGCACAACGTCCGGCAGCTCATCGCCGGGCTTCAGCTCGTAAACAGCCTTCAGCTGCAGCTTATCCTTCTGCTCCTTGTTGAAGGCATCCACCAGATTTTCAGTAAATTTATTATCAAGCTCGGAATACAGGATAATGGTTTTTGCCCCTGCGTTCTGTACAGGAGCAGGCTGCTCACCGCAGCCTCCCGTCAGTATTCCGGCCAAAATCAGCACTAAAAAGATACAACGGATCATCTCATCCCTCCGTTACTATCTGCGACGCTTATCCTCACGCCTTTTTCCACCGGTACTGCCTGAAGCGGTACTGCGCGTTGCCTTACGCGCTCCACTGCCGGCAGCACTGCGGGTTGCATTACGCTTCGGTCCGCGAGCTGCATCACGCTTCGCACCACGCGCTCCGCCGCGCTGCTCCTGCTCCGTATGCAGCAGGCATTTAGGCCCGTTGCCCACAAGGTCCATACGGCCTGCCTTCTGCAGCGCCTCCAGCACCAGCTTGCGGTTACGCGGAGCACGATACTGCATCAGCGCACGCTGCATTGCTTTATCATGCGGATTGCGGGCCACAAATACGGTTTCACCGCTTTCCGGGTCAACGCCGGAATAATATATCGCCGTCGCCGCACTGCCGGGAGTAGGAATGAAGTCCTGCACCTGCTCCGGATTGTGCTTGATATCACGCAAAAACTCTGCCAGCTCAATAGCATTGTTCAGCGTGCAGCCCGGATGGCTGGAAATAAAATACGGCACCAGATATTGCGGCAGGCCGATTTCTTTATTTTTTTGCGCATAAAGGCGCATAAACTTCAGATAAACATCCTTGCCGGGCTTGCCCATACGCGCCAGAACCTGCGGTGCGATATGCTCGGGCGCCACCTTCAGCAGACCGCTGATGTGATAGCGGCACAGCTCATCGAGAAATTCCTGCTTTTTATCCGCCAGCATATAATCATAACGGATACCGCTGCGGATAAACACCTTCTTGACACCCGGTAAAGCGCGCAGCTTGCGCAAAAGCGCTATATAATCGCTGTGGTCGGCATCAATATTGGGGCACGGCTTGGGGAATAGGCACTGTCTGTCCTTGCACACGCCGTATTTCAGCTGCTTGGCACAGGAAGGATGGCGGAAGTTGGCTGTAGGACCGCCAACGTCATGGATATAGCCCTTGAAGCCGTCCAGCTGCGTCAGAATCTTAGCTTCGCGCAGAATAGATTCATGGCTGCGCGCCTGAATGATGCGTCCCTGATGCGCATGAATAGCGCAGAAGGAACAGCTGCCGAAGCAGCCTCTGCTGCTGACAAGGCTGAACTGAACCTCTTCGAGCGCCGCAACGCCTCCCTTGGCATCGTAGCTCGGATGCCACTTACGCATATAAGGCAAATCATAGATAGCGTCCATCTCCTCCATCGTCAGCGGGAAGATGTTCGGATTCTGTACGATATATTTCTTCTGTCCCTTTTGGACTACGATTTTGCCATAAAACGGATCCTGCTCCTTGCTCTGCAGCTTAAAGGCTCTGGCAAATTCCTTGCGGTCGTCCTTGATAGCCCTCCAGTCGGGAAGCTCCACATATTCCTCATCGGGCAGAGTGTCGGACATATACGCCGTACCGCGGATGTAATGCATATCCTCGGCAGAAGCACCGCCTGCCAGATAGTCGGCAATTTCCACTACCTGCTTTTCGCCCATGCCGTAAATCAAAAGGTCCGCGCCGCTGGCCTCCAGAATAGAGGGCATCAGCTTGTTTTCCCAGTAGTCGAAATGCACAAAACGGCGCAGGCTGGCTTCAATGCCGCCGATAATTACAGGCATATCAGGCCACAGCTGCTTGACGAGCCGCGCATAAACAGCCGTAGCATGGTCGGGACGCTGTCCCACCGCACCGCCTGCGGTATACTTGTCGACAGAACGCTCATTCTTGGCTGCCGTATAACGGCACAGCATGGAGTCAAGGTTGCCGCCGGAAATAAGCACGCCCAGTCGCGGCTTGCCCAGCTCTGCCAGATATTCTGCTTTATCCCAACGCGGCTGGCACAGCATAGCTACCTTGTAGCCCTGCGCCTCCAGCACACGGCAGATTACTGCCGGACCGAAGGATGGATGGTCTACATAAGCATCGCCGCTAATAAACAGAAAGTCAATCTGCTCCCAGCCACGCTCGGCAATTTCTTGAGCGGAAATCGGTAAAAACTGTTTCATTAAAAACTCCTGAACAAATTATTATTTCTTCTTATCGGCCTTCGCTTCGCCGGCAGCCTGTGGCTGCTGCGGCTCAGCCTGCTTAACCTCAGCCTGCGGCTTCGGTTCTTCTGCCTTCGGCGCAGGTGCGGCTGCAGCGGGCTGCGGCGCTTCCTCTACTGCGGCAGCAGGTGCGACCTTGGCTTCGGCTACGGGCTGCGGTGCAGCCTCCTCTGCCTTAGCTGCGGCTGCAGGCTGTGCGGGAGCGTTGCGCAGATAAGTCTTGACTGCCACGCCATGCTCGCCCTTCAGGTCAACAGCCTCGCCGTTCACCTTGATGCGTACAACGCCGATATTGCCGTACTTGACAATCAGCTTATCCTTAGCCTCGAAATGCTTGCTTTCCTTAGCATGCAGAATGCCGGCAAAAAGCTCCTTGCCGTCGGCACTTGCCTCCAGCCAGCAGTCACCCTCGGCCTCCAGGTCAACAGTAACCTTGTCCAGCACTGCGGGTGCTTTAGCTTCAGGCTTAACCTGCTCGGTCTGCTTAGCCTCATCCTTAGGCATATTTTTAAAATAATCAATCGTAGCGGGAATGGCAAAATAGCCTGCTGTGAGCACCGCTACCGCTGCCAATCCTGCCAGGCACTGCTTCATCGGCAGCTTCGGCAAACCCGGCATTTCAAAGCGGCCTGTACCGCTGCCGATATCACGCTTATCCTTCAGCTGGATATTGAGGCGGACCTTTTCCACCTCGCGGATACCCTGGCTGCGTACAGCCTCTGCCGCCATACCGGCAGCACTTGCTTTATATTCATTAACAAGCTCCGGACCGTTCAAGCCCAGATAATTACCGTAGTTGCGGATTATTCCCTTCAGGAAAACCTCACCCGGAGTCTTGTCATATTCGTCATTTTCTACAGCCTGCAGATAACGGCTGCGAATACTGGTAGCCTTTTCGGCATCAGCAAGAGAGATACCCTTAGCCAGTCTTGCTTCTTTCAAAATTGCGCCGACAGTCTTTTCCTTATCATCCATTTCGCCTGCACCTCCGCTTATTCACGGCGCAGGAAGCGTTCCTCTGCTTCCTTACGCGACATTATAACCTCTCGTGGCTTGCTGCCTACGGATTGACCGACAATGCCCAGCTCCTCCATGGTATCTACCAGACGCGCCGCACGCGTATAGCCTATGCGGAAGCGTCGCTGCAGCATGGAGCTTGATGCCTGCCCCATGTCCAGCACAAGGCTCAGGGCATCCTCAAAAAGCTCATCCTCTGCAGGCGCATTGGAGCCTGTATCCTCGGCATTATGGCCTTTATTATCACATTCCAACTCCTGCTCTGTTACCTCTTCGCTGTAATTTACAGGAATGGACTGCTTGATAATGAAATCTACTATTTTATTCAGCTCATCATCGCTGACGAAGGCACCCTGCACACGCACAGGCTTGTTGTAGCCCATGGGGTAAAAGAGCATATCGCCCTTGCCCAGCAGCTTTTCGGCACCGCCCATATCAATAATGGTGCGCGAATCTGTCTGCGAGGATACGGCGAAAGCAATACGTGAAGGAATATTCGCCTTGACGATGCCTGTAATAACATCTACGGACGGACGCTGGGTTGCCAGAATCAGATGGATACCGGCAGCGCGGGCCTTCTGTGCCAGACGCAGGATGGCATCCTCCACATCAACCTTGGCTACCATCATCAGGTCTGACAACTCGTCGATGATAATTACGATATAGGGCATCTTTTCGGCAGCCTGTGCGTTATAGGTTTTGATGTCACGCACACGGCTGTCGGCAAACGCCTTATAACGGCGCTCCATTTCCGCTACCGCCCAATGCAGCGCGCTGGCTGCCTTTTTCGGCTCGGTGACAACAGGTGTCAGCAGATGCGGAATACCGTTGTAATTAGACAATTCTACGACCTTAGGGTCGACAAGAATCAGTTTAACCTCGTCTGGGGTAGCACGGTACAAAAGACCGGCGATAATCGTATTGATGCACACCGATTTACCGGAGCCTGTGGAGCCTGCTACCAGAAGGTGGGGCATTTTCGCAAGGTCGGCGGAAATAATATCACCGCTGATATCCTTGCCCAGACCGATGCACAGATGCTCCTTGGCATTACGCACACAGCCTGCCTCCACAACCTCACGGAAGCACACGGGATCGTTCTTTGTATTCGGCGCTTCGATACCGATGGCAGATTTGCCGGGAATCGGCGCCTCGATACGCACACCGGGCGCAGCCAGACGCAGGGCAATATCATCCGCAAGGTTCACCACCGAGCTTACTTTCACACCGGCCGCAGGCTCCAGCTCAAAGCGGGTAACCGACGGTCCGCGCGTTACGGCAACAACTCTGGCGCGCACCTTGAAATCTGCCAAGGTCTGCTCCAGCACCGCACATTGGTCCATGATGTCCTTCTGATAGGTGGACGGGTCACTGGCCTTCGGCGTATCCAGAAGCTCCAGCGGGGGCAGCTGATAGCTGCTCGCGGCCTGCGCTTCAGGCTCATATGCTGCTGCAGTCTGCTGAGCAGGCGCCGCTGCGGCAATTTTATCTGCGCTGTCAAAAATCGTTACGGCCAGCTTCTCCGGTTCAGGCTCAGGCTGCGGCTTGGCAGGCACTGCAAACGCTGCAGCCTCCTCGCGATAGGTATTGCGGATTACGGAAGCAGGACGCTCCGGTTCGGGCTCAGGCTCAGGTTCGGCAACCGGCGGCTCCGCATCATCCAGAAAGCGGCTGTCCGGCTCGTAATCATCGTCATAATTGATAATCGGTCTTACAATGACCTCGGGTTTGGACTGCTCCCATTCTGGCAGCTGCACCGGGTCACGCTCTATTTCCTCTTTTAAAGGTGATTTTTCGTAAACACTCTTGTTTTTGGTAAAGCCTAAAATGCTTCTGAAAGCACTTTTCTTCTGCACGCCCTCGTTGAAGGCATCAAACTCGGGGCTGGTATAGTTGCTGATAACATTATCCGCGGGAGCGGCATGCTGTTGAGGTGCGGCACTCTTGCGTTTGAACACAGCTCTTACCGCAGGCTCAGGATGAACGCGCTCCTCCCTCACCTTGTCGTCGGGGCGCACCAGCGTAATCTCGTCAGAGGTCAGGTAATCCTGCCACAGCTCCCACCATTTACGCAGCGGCAGCACCAGGCCAAGCAGCCACAGCCAGCCTAAAGCCAGAATGACGTAAACAGTCACATCACCGGCAAAGGAACGCAGCAACTTCAGCAAAAGGCCGCCTATAAGACCGCCGCCCTCCGCTATCAGCGAAGGCTCCAGCTCAGAGCCAACAGGCACAAAAACATGATGAGCTGTGCCTGTAAGGCACAGCGTCACCAAAGTAAAAATTAATGTTCTCTTGTTAAAAACACCAAACTGACCTCTAAGCAGCTGCCAGGACGCAGCAAAGAAAGCCAAAGGCAGCAAAAAGACACCCTTACCCAGCAAATGCTGCTCCACCAGATAAGCATAATGCATTACGCCGTCCTCAGCCGTCATAAGAAGAGCGGCAGCAAACAGCAGACCCATAAGCAGGCAGACAACGCCGACAGGGCGCGAGTAGCTTCTATTCTGTTGCTTCCTTCTTCTTTCCTTGCGCAAGATAAGACAACTCCTAAAATCGCAGCTGCCGGCAGTCATCCTTTATCAGCTGACTGCTGACAACCGTTCACAAAAAAACTATTCACTAATCACTATTTACTATTCACTAGTCACTAATCACTATTCACTGAAAACTATCAGATTTCCATGATAATCGGCAGAATCATCGGACGGCGGCGAGTTCTTTCGAACAGGAAGCGTCCCAGAGAATCACGGACCGTGGACTTGATTGCCGACCATTCGGAAACATTGTTTTCTTCGCAGCGGTCCAGAGCAGCCTGCACCTTGTCGCGTGCTTCATCCATCAGGTCCTCGGCCTCGCGTACATAAACAAAGCCGCGGGAAACGATATCCGGACCGGAAACCACATGGCAGGATTCCTTGTCGATGGTTACAACAACAATCATAATCCCATCCTGAGAAAGCTGACGGCGGTCGCGCAGTACGATGTTGCCTACGTCGCCGACACCCAAGCCGTCAACCAGCACCTTGCCTGCAGGCACCTTGCCGTTAATGGTAATGCTGCTCTTGGTCAGCTCGATAACGCTGCCGTTTTCACCGATAACAATATGGTCTGCCGGCATGCCAAGGGATTTTGCCAAGTTAGCATGCTTAACCAGGTGACGGTATTCACCATGCACAGGCATGAAGAAACGCGGACGCACCAGATTGTGCATCATCTTGATTTCCTCCTGGCTGGCGTGGCCGGAAACATGGACGCCGTTGCTCTTTTCATAAATAACATCCGCGCCCAGCTTGTACAGATGGTCGATAGTGCGGGAAACAAGCTTTTCGTTGCCCGGAATCGGTGTAGCAGAAATAATTACTGTATCACCGGGCATAATATCAACCTTTTTATGGTCATTCATAGCCATACGGGTGAGCGCGCTCATCGGCTCGCCCTGACTGCCGGTGGTGATAATAACAACCTTTTCCGGCGTATAGTTATGAGTTTCGTCAATATCAATCAAAACGCCCTCGGGAACCTTCAGATAACCCAGCTCCTTAGCGATATTAACAACATTCACCATGCTGCGGCCGATAACTGCTACCTTACGCTCGTACTTCACAGCAGTATCAATAACCTGCTGGATACGATGTACGTTAGAGGAGAAGGTTGCAACGATAATACGATGCTTAGCATAGCGGAACTCCTCGTCAAAGGTCTGGCCAACCATTTTTTCGCTGGGAGTGAAGCCCGGGCGCTCGGCGTTGGTGCTGTCTGCCAGCAGGCACAGTACACCGCGGTCGCCGTATTCGGCAAATTTATTGAATTCCATAACCTGTCCGTCAACAGGAGTGTGGTCGATTTTGAAGTCACCGGTGTGGATAATAACACCGATAGGAGTAGTAATTGCGATAGCAACAGCGTCGGGAATGCTGTGGTTTACGCGGATGAAATCGAGCTTAAAGGCACCGGCGTTAATCTTGTCACCGGGTTTTACTACGTGCAGGTTTTCGTTGCCTACACCGTTTTCCTTCAAGCGGCCTTGTAAAATCCCCAGAGTAAGTGCGGTACCATAAACGGGACAATCAATTTGTTTCATAACATAGGGCAGCGCACCGATATGGTCCTCGTGACCATGTGTCAGAAAGATACCCTTAATTTTATCTTTATTCTCAACCAAATATGTAATATCGGGAATAACCAAGTCAATGCCGAGCATATCGTCTTCAGGGAACATCAGGCCTGCATCAATCAGGATCATGTCATCCCCGTAACGGAATACCGTCATATTTTTACCAATTTCGCCCAAACCACCCAACGGGATAATCTGGACCTTATGTTGAAATTTACCCAAAAAAAATACACCTCCATTTTTTATTTTACATTCTTCCGTACAAATGTAGAAATTGAATTTGATACTGTGTCCGCACACATACTCTCTACTTTATTATACACTAAATATGGGCTATTGACAAATAGTGATACATATTTTTTGTGAAAAGTTTGTTGCCAAACGGATGATTTTTTGGCAGAGGTAAAGCGCATGCAAAAAAGCGGCTGAAGCAATGCGCCCCCCTGCTTGACATTCCTCTGTATTTCAAGTACACTTAAACTAAGTTCTTCAAAACCGCAAGTAAGCTTACGCCTCCGGCTCATTTACCTGCGGACAATTAAATAAGCAGTATATCCTGCAGATGCACATTTTCTGCAGAAGCTTAAGCAAGGCCATTTATATTATATGGTACATTCTAAGAGTAGTACGAACTGACGATTTTTTATCGTCAGGGTACTGCTCTTTTTTGTTTTTCAGGCGCTTTGCAACTGCTTATGTATTTTTTTATTCACTTGTGTTAAAATGAAAGGAGAAAACCATGCAAGACCTGGCAACAAAATTTGCAAACCTGACAATCCAAAGCGACTTCATCTTCAAGAAGGTTATGTCGCGCAAGCGCATCTGCAAGCATCTGCTGGAGGAGCTGCTGCAGATAGAAATTGCAGACATTAACTACATTGAGGCAGAAAAGACGCTTGAGCCTGAGTACACCAGCCGCGGCATCCGCCTTGATATCATCGTAGCGGATGATAAAAACACGCATTATAATCTGGAGATGCAGGTGAAAAACAATAAAAATCCCGATACGGACACCTACGTTCTGCCCAAGCGCTCCCGCTATTATCAGGCGCTGCTTGATATTGATTTGCTGCAGAAGGGACAGCCGTATGACCTGCTGCCACCGACATTTATCATTTTTATCTGCGTTTTTGATTTCTTTGAACAGGGTAATTATGTCTATACCTTTAAAAAATGTTGTCTGGAAAATCGGGAGTTGGAGCTTCCTGATGAAGCGACAACCATGATTTTAAACACAAAAGGTACGCATGGCGATATTTCTAAAGACATCAAAAGCTTTTACGATTATGTAAACAACCATATTGTAACTACTGATTTCACTAAACAGATTGACGATGAAATCAGCTATCTCAAATTAGATACGAAAGTGAGGCGGGAATTTATGCTTATGGAAGCGCGTTTGTTAGATGAACGGCGTGAAGGTATTGCTGAAGGCGAAGCTATCGGCATTGCCAAAGGCGAAATCAATGCCAACATTGCTACTGCTAAACGTCTGTTAAGCATGGGACTTACTGTGCAGGATATTGCCAAAGCTACTTCTCTCCCAATTGAACAGGTTGAAGCGCTGAAAGCTGACTAAACTCAATACGAAAAAAATTAAACCAAAGCTCAAAAACCCATGTCCAGCCGAAATCGGCAAGACATGGGTTTTCTGTATTCTCAGCGCACGCTTTAGCAACAGCATGCGCTATTTTATTATCTTCTGCAGTACGCTTGCATCCGCAAGCCTCTGCTTTACTCCTTCTGATACAAATCATAATAACGCCCTTTGCGCGCCAGCAGCTCCTCATGGCTGCCGCACTCCGCAACAGCGCCCTCGTCAAGCACCACAATCTTGTCCGCATGACGGATGGTGGAAAGACGGTGCGCAATAATCAGCGTGGTACGTCCTACCGCCAGCTCGTCGAGCTCCTTTTGTATCTGCTGCTCCGTAATATTGTCGAGTGCGCTTGTAGCCTCATCCAGCACTACTACCGGAGGATTTTTGAGGAAGACACGAGCAATCGCCAAACGCTGCTTCTGGCCGCCGCTCAGCTTCACGCCGCGCTCACCCACCTCGGTATCGTAGCCCGCAGGCAGCTTTTGAATGAACTCATCCGCCGCCGCAGCCTTCGCTGCCGCCTGCACCTCGTCCGCTGTCGTATCCGGTTTGGCGTAGGCTATGTTGTAGCGCACGCTGTCGCCGAAGAGAAAGACATCCTGCTGCACTAGGCCGATTTGCCTGCGCAGTGATTCCTGCGTAAATTCACGGATATCGCAGCCGTCCAGCAAAATTCTGCCGCTCTGAGGCTCGTAAAAGCGCAGCAAAAGGCTGGCAATGGTTGTTTTGCCTGCTCCCGTAGCGCCCACAAAGGCCACAGTTTCACCTGCTGCCACGCTCAGCGAAAGGTTGCGGATAACAGGTCTGCCGTCCGCATAGGCAAAGCTGACGTTATCAAAGGTGATGTTCCCCTTGCAGGGCGGGCAGATTTTAGCATCCGGTGCATCGGTAATCTCGGGCTTTTCCTGCAGCAGCTCATAAAAACGCTTGAAGCCTGCCATGCCGCGCTGATATACCTGAATGAAGCCTAAAAGCTGCATCAGCGGCTTCATAAACAGGCCCACGTAGAGGAAGAAGGCCACCAGCTCACCGAAGCTCATCAGCCCCTGATTTATCAGCAGGCCGCCCACTACTAATATCGCCACATTGATAAAGTTGCTGAAGAAAATCATACTGCCGACGAAATAAGATGTTATTTTGAAGGATTTTTTGCATACTTTCAGATAGGCATCCGCCTTTTCCATAAACTGCGCCATATCGCTGCGCTCACCGGCGAAGGCCTTGATCAGACGCACGCCGTTAATGCTTTCCGCAGCCTTGCCCGTTACCTCGCCCATTGCCACACGATTAGCGAAAAAGGCCTTTTTCATGCGCAGGTTGACGAAAACGGTATGCACTGCCTTCACCAAAAGCAGGAAGGCAATAAGGCTGCCCAGCATAGGATTCATGTAAATAAGAATAACCATCGTGCCGACCATCGTCAGCCCGCAGACGATAAGATCAATCGGTGCATTGCCTGCGAAGCCGTTAATTTCGCTCAAATCGCTTGTGAGGCGCGAAAGCAGCTGACCGCTTTTATTTTTATCGTAAAAGCCAAAGGACAGCTTCTGCAGATGGCTGAACAAATCGCGGCGCATATCGCGTTCCATGGAATAGCTCATGGACTGCGCCCAGTAGATGATGCTGAAATGCATGCCGAAGTTTACCAGATACATGGCAAGCAGTGCCGCCGACCATTCAAGGAGCAGCGGCAGATTCTTAAGCGGCAGCTGCTGTTCCAGCATCAGCTTCACTACATAGGGAAAGAACAGCTCGAGCAGCGCACGCAGCAGCGAGCCTATCACAAGAAAGAGCAAAATGCCCTTATATGGTTTATAATAGCTGAGAAATGTTTTGAACATAAAGCTTTCCTATCCTCTATTCGTATATATTCTAAAGCGCGGGCAGCAGCTTTTGCCAAAACGCTGCCGCGACGTTATATACTTTCTTTTATGATGATACAGTCTACACTATATAGCAGGTATAAAGTCAATAGGATGTGTTCTTAAATAATATCATAAAGCGAGCTATTTGCCAATTGCTATAACACAAGCGCTTCACTAAAAAACTGCCTTTCCTAAAATCGAAAGGCAGTTTTTGGTGTTGCTTAAGCCTTATTCGGCAAGCAGCTTGCCTGCTTCCGCCAGCTTAGCCACGGCTTCGTCATCGGGAGCACCCAGCGCCAGTACGCCGTCAGCCACAAGTGTCGCGCCCGCGTCCTTAACGCGTGCTTCCCAGTCCTGCATATAGCTTCCGCCCCAGCCATAGGAGCCGAAGAGCGCTACCTTTTTGCCTGCCAGCTTGCCTTCAAGCTCGGTGAAGAACGGCTCGAATTCGCATTCCTCCAGCACCTCAGCGCCCATTGCCGGGCAGCCCAGTGCCAGAGCGTCATAGCCTGCAGCCTCGTCAGCAGTGATTTCGCTGACATTTTTTTCAACAGCCTCCGCACCGGCAGCGTTGATTGCTTCCGCAACAGCGTCAGCCATCATTTGTGTGTTACCGGTACCGGTCCAAAAAATTACAGGAATTTGTTTCATGATAGTGTCCTCCTTTTGCTTTAAACTTTACTTTTGATAATATCCCTGGATTTGCTCCAACAGGAAATCAGCACCCTTTTCGCCCATAAACGGCAGATGTGTTGCCACAACGCCGTTCATAAACGGTGCGCTGATGAGCACCTTCGTGTTGCTTGCATCTGCCTGCGTGAGCGCCACGTCATCCGCAAAAAGCAGCGTGTCGCGCAGCTCACGGATTTCCTGCAGCCATTCGCCCTCTTCGGCGCAGGCTTCTACATCTGCCGCAGGTTCGGTAATGGCCTTCAGGCTGTGCGCGCACATTTTGTGCGTCACGCTGATGCCTGCCTGCTCCAGGAAAGCTCCTACACCACGCACCAGGTCATAATCGCCCTTAACAGCGGCCTGCCTTGGCTTGCTGCCGCCCATCATAGCAAACATACTGAGCATGGACATGCCCTTTTCCTTCATTTTGATGCGCATCAGCACCACGGGCTCAGGAGCTTTGCCAACTGCTGCGCCTACCTGCTCCAAAAAGCTTACGGTGCCGCTGTAGCCGTAGGGAACGGCATAAACATATGGCGTACCGAACTTTTCTTCAAGATATTTGGCAGCGGCAAGGCCTTCGTTGCCCAGCACAATATTTACCTGTGCCTTGCCCATAGCCTGCAGCTCGTCTACGCTGGTGTCGCAGCAAAGGCAGGCATTGCAGCGCAGGTCCAGCGCTTCATCCAGCAGGCTTTTTACCTCCCAGATGTCGCTTGCCATGCGGTAGCGCCACGCAGAGGCGCCGATGATGTTGTACACGCCCGCCTCCT
>OLIV01000809.1_pt1 | contig 17553 bp, 18 predicted proteins | sample 1601411 | NCBI WGS metagenome assembly OLIV01 (sample SAMN03922450, study PRJEB24848) | human gut metagenome | isolation source: stool sample | host: Homo sapiens | place: Germany | collected 2009-11 | reverse complement strand
TCTACACGTAAGGAGTCGTCGGCAGCGTCAGATGTGTATAAGAGACAGATATAGAACCTGTCGGTGACGAATCCCAGCTTTACGAACACTTCCGCGTGGTTGTAGATAAGGGACAGGCGATGGTCAGAGTCGACAAATATCTGTTCGAACGTATTGTCAATGCTTCGCGCAACCGTATTCAGAAGGCTGCTGAAGGCGGGTTCGTTATGGCCAATGGCAAGCCGGTGAAGAGTAGCTACAAAGTGAAACCGCTGGATGTCATAACGGTGATGATGGATCGCCCCCGTTATGAAAACGAAATTATTCCTGAAGATATTCCCCTTACTATTGTTTATGAAGATCCATACGTAATGGTGGTGAATAAACCGGCAGGGTTGGTAGTGCATCCGGGACACGGAAACTATCACGGTACGCTGGTCAATGCGCTCGCCTGGCACATGAAGGATATACCGGATTACGATGCCAATGACCCGCACGTGGGACTTGTTCATCGCATCGATAAAGATACTTCGGGCTTGCTGGTGATTGCCAAGACACCGGATGCCAAAACAAATCTGGGACTCCAATTTTTTAATAAGACTACCAAACGCAGATATCGTGCTCTGGTGTGGGGCGTTGTGGAACAGGATGAAGGAACGATTGTCGGTAATATCGCCCGCAATCCGAAAGACCGGATGCAGATGGCGGTGATGTCCGACCCGACGGTGGGCAAGCATGCCGTTACGCACTACCGTGTATTGGAAAGACTGGGCTACGTAACCCTTGTGGAATGTATACTTGAAACAGGACGTACCCATCAGATTCGTGTCCACATGAAGCATATCGGCCATGTATTGTTCAATGACGAACGCTATGGCGGGCATGAGATACTGAAAGGAACTCATTTTAGTAAATACAAACAGTTTGTAAATAATTGCTTTGACACTTGTCCCCGACAGGCTTTGCATGCTATGACGTTGGGCTTTGTGCATCCCGTCACTGGTGAGGAGATGTATTTTACTTCCGAACTTCCGGATGACATGACCCGGCTTATCGAGAAGTGGAGAGGCTATATAAGTAATAGAGAATTAGAATGAAACGCAACATCGCTATCGTAGCAGGAGGGGATACCTCTGAAATCGTAGTTTCCCTGCGTAGTGCACAGGGTATTTATTCCTTTATTGATAAGGAAAAGTATAATTTGTATATCGTGGAGATGGAAGGCCGTCGCTGGGAAGTACAATTGCCGGACGGAAATAAAGTGCCGGTAGATAGAAATGACTTTAGTTTTACGAACGGAACGGAAAAGGTTGTGTTCGACTTTGCTTATATTACCATCCATGGTACGCCCGGTGAGGATGGTCGCCTGCAAGGCTATTTTGATATGATGCGTATACCGTATTCCTGTTGTGGAGTATTGGCAGCTGCCATTACATACGACAAGTTTACCTGCAATCAATATCTGAAAGCTTTTGGAGTGCGCATTGCCGAATCATTGTTGCTGCGCCAGGGACAATCGATTTCTGACGAGGAAGTAGTGGAAAAGATCGGTCTGCCTTGTTTTATCAAGCCTAGTCTGGGAGGTTCGAGCTTCGGAGTTACGAAAGTAAAGACAAAAGAACAAATACAGCCGGCTATTGTTAAAGCTTTCGGAGAGGCGCAAGAAGTGCTTGTAGAAGCGTTTATGGATGGAACGGAACTGACTTGCGGCTGCTATAAGACCAAAGAGAAGACAGTCATCTTCCCGCCTACGGAAGTGGTGACGCACAATGAGTTCTTTGATTATGATGCTAAATATAATGGACAGGTAGATGAAATCACTCCTGCGCGTATCTCGGACGAACTGACCAAGCGTGTGCAGATGTTGACTTCGGCTATCTATGATATATTAGGTTGCTCCGGCATTATCCGTGTAGATTATATTGTGACTGCCGGTGAAAAACTGAATCTTCTCGAAGTAAACACTACTCCGGGAATGACTACTACCAGCTTTATTCCCCAGCAGGTGCGTGCAGCCGGACTGGATATAAAGGATGTGATGACCGATATTATTGAAAACAAATTTTAATCACGTGATGGATCTGACAGAGTTTAATGAAATTCGTCCTTACAATGATGAGGAACTTCCTCAAATCTTTGAGGAACTGATTGCCGATCCGGCTTTTCAGAAAGCTGCTACCGGGGCTATACCGAACGTTCCATTTGAACTTCTGGCGCAGAAAATGCGTGCCTGTAAGACTAAACTTGATTTTCAGGAGGCATTTTGCTATGGCATTTTGTGGAAGATAGCGGCAGATCATACCGCCGGGCTGACACTGGATCATACCGCCATACCGGATAAAAGTAAAGCTTATACGTATATATCGAATCATAGAGACATTATTCTCGATTCGGGCTTTCTCTCTATTTTGTTGATTGACCAGGGAATGGATACGGTAGAAATAGCGATTGGAGATAATTTGCTGATTTATCCCTGGATTAAGAAACTGGTACGTGTCAATAAATCATTCATTGTGCAGCGGGCATTGACAATGCGGCAGATGTTGGAATCTTCAGCACGTATGTCCCGTTATATGCATTACACCATTTCGGAGAACAAACAGTCTATTTGGATTGCGCAGCGTGAAGGACGTGCAAAAGATTCGAATGACCGTACACAAGACAGTGTGTTGAAAATGCTGGCAATGGGTGGTGAAGGTGATTTGATAGACCGTTTGATGGAAATGAATATTGCTCCGCTTGCTATTTCATACGAATATGACCCGTGTGATTTTCTGAAAGCGCAGGAGTTTCAGTTGAAGAGAGACATCGAAGGGTATAAGAAGACGACGCAGGACGATTTGATTAATATGCAAACCGGTCTTTTCGGATATAAAGGCAGGGTACATTTTCAGGTTGCCCCTTGTCTGAATGATGATCTGAAAGAGTTGGACCGTTCGTTGCCGAAACCGGATTTGTTTGCCCGTATCTCTGCCTGTATTGACCGCCGCATTCATCGTAACTACCAGATATATCCGGGAAATTATGTGGCGTACGATTGGCTGAATGGCACGACGGAATTCGTGTCCAATTACACGGAAGAAGAGAAACAACAGTTTATGAACTATATTGAACAACAATTGGCAAAGATCAAGATTCCGAATAAGGATGAGGACTTTTTGCGTGAGAAGTTGTTATTAATGTATTCCAATCCGTTAGTTAATTATTTAGCAGCTTGCCGATGAAAAGAAGAAAATTACATGTTATTTGGTTGTGGGGATTGCTTTTCCTGATGACTGCCTGTGGAGATGATGATTATTATTATCCTTCGGTGAAACTGGAATTTGTGACTGTAGAGGCCGGGGAAGACGGTCGTATACAAACGCTTATTCCTGATAAGGGAGAGGCTTTGCCTGTGGCGGAAGACCGTACGGGTTCTACTATTGCCGCAAATACCTCCAGACGTGTAATGAGTAACTATGAAGTGCTTCCGGATGGAAGTGCGGCTACTATATATTCTTTGCAATCGCTCATTGTGCCGGTGCCTAAGCCGGAAGATGATCCGGTGTATAAAGACGGTATAAAGCAAGACCCGGTAGAGGTGGTCAGTATCTGGCTGGGGAGGGATTATCTGAATATGATTCTGAATCTAAAAGTCAGTACAGGCAAAGGACATACTTTCGGCATAGTGGAAGATGTGTCTGAACTTAAAACAAATGGTATTGTGAATATGTTATTATACCATGATGCGAACAGTGATGAAGAATACTATAATCGGCGTGCTTACATCTCTGTTCCTTTGGCGCAATATATTGATGAAGAGCATCCTGGCCGGACTATAAATATTAAGTTTAAATATTGTACGTACGATAAGGATGGATCTGCGGTAGTATCTGAAAAGTATTGTGATCCCGGGTTTGACTATACTCCTGGGCAGAATTGAATAATAGAGTATATATGTTTAAATTGAATCAATTAATCGTGGGGATATTTTTATTTCTCTCTTCCCTTTTCTCTTGTCAGCAGAAAGGAGATTTTCAATCCATGAATGTAGAGGAATTTGATTCTCTTATTCAGAATGAGGATATACAACGTCTGGATGTCCGCACACTTGCGGAATATTCGGAGGGGCACATCACGAAGACAATCAATATCAATGTGATGGATGATTCTTTTGCTTCAATGGCTGATTCATTATTACAGAAGGATAAACCGGTGGCTGTGTATTGCCGTAGTGGTAATCGGAGCAAGAAGGCTGCGGCAATTTTGAGTGAGAAGGGCTATAAGGTCTTTGAGCTTGATAAAGGATTTAATTCCTGGCAGGAGGCTGGCAAAGAAATAGAGAAATAAGGTAAAGAGCGGGGTAAGTAATAGCCCGCTTTTATTTTAAATACAATAAGAACAAAAGAACATCTCAATTTTCAAATCCTGTTTTTATATTTATAAGTAGGATTTTAAGGAGATGTTCTTTTGTTCTTATGCGTTGATGGAAGAGGCTTTTCGGCCTCTTTATTTTTCGGTTATTTCAGTCCTTCCAATAGTCTCTTCAGAACGACAGTTGCCGAAATCTCACGATTGGCCGCTTCCGGAATAACGATCGATTGCGGGCTTTCGATCACATCGTCTGTCACAATCATATTTCTGCGAACCGGAAGACAATGCATGAAATAAGCGTTGTTGGTAACTGCCATTTGACGGTCGCTGACTGTCCAATCACGATCTTTACTTAATATCTGTCCGTAATTGTCGCCGGAATAAGCTGCCCAGTTCTTGGCATATATAAAGTCGGCTCCTTCGAAAGCCTTCATCTGGTCGTATTCTACTTTTGCGTTGCCTACAAATTGCGGGGCGAGTTCATAACCTTCGGGGTGGGTGATGACAAATTCGTAATCCGTTGCGTTCATCCATTCGGCAAAAGAATTGGGAACAGCTTGTGGCAATGGACGTGGATGTGGAGCCCAGGTCATGACCACTTTAGGACGTGCTGTTTTCTTGTATTCTTCAATGGTAATCAAGTCGGCAAAGCTCTGCAATGGGTGGCGTGTTGCCGCTTCCATCGAAAAGACGGGACGTCCGGAGTATTGGATAAATTGATTGATAATCGTTTCCTGATAGTCAAAGTCGCGGTTTTCGAAACGGGCGAAAGAGCGTACTCCGATGAGATCACAATAACAGCCCATCACCGGAATGGCTTCTAAGATATGTTCCGGTTTATCGCCATCCATAATTACGCCACGTTCGGTTTCCAGTTTCCATGCACCTTGATTGATATCTAGTACCATTACATTCATTCCCAAGTTGATTGCAGCTTTCTGTGTGCTAAGGCGGGTGCGCAGACTGGAGTTGAAGAAGATCATCATCAAAGTCTTGTTTCGTCCCAGTTCTACATATTTGAAACGATCTTTTTTAATTTCGAATGCTTCTGCAAGGGCTGATTTTAAATCGCCGATGTCCTGTACACAAGTAAATTTCTTCATGTTTTCTATAATTAATTCGTTATTATACGATTTATCTTTCAACTGTTTGCTATTCACAGTTTATAGTTCACTATTACATACATATTACCATCTTGTCTGTCCATTTCCTTCAATGACCCATTTATATGAGGTCATTTCTTCCAATCCCATGGGACCACGTGCATGCAATTTCTGGGTACTGATACCTATTTCTGCTCCCAAACCGAATTGGGCTCCATCGGTGAAGGCCGTAGAGACATTAGTATATATACAAGCAGCATCTACTATTTTAGTAAACAACGCTGCACGTTCCTTGTTCTCTGTGACGATGCATTCGCTGTGTCTGGAACTGTTTTCTTGGATATGCCTCAAAGCATCTTCAAAACTCTTCACTGTTTTAACCGCCATTTTATAGTCTAAGAACTCTGTGCCGAAACTTTCTTTCGTTGCAGGTTGCAGAAGTTCGGCAGGATAATGGCCGTCTAATGCCTGATAGGCTCGCGGATCGGCATATATAATCACATTGCTGTCTTTTAACTTTTCGCAAAGCAAAGGAAGCTTATCCAGTCTTTTTTCATGTACGATAGTACAGTCCAATGCATTACATACACTGACTCTGCGTGTTTTGGCATTATAAATAATATCTGCCCCTTTACTTACATCTCCAAACTCATCAAAGTAAGTGTGGCAAATACCGGCCCCTGTTTCAATGACCGGGATTTTTGCATTGTTGCGTACAAAATTGATAAGGTTACTACTTCCTCTGGGGATAACCAGATCGATATAACCTACTGCATTTAGTAATGCTGTTGTAGCTTCTCTATCGGCTGGGAGTAGCTCGACAATATGTGGATTGATATTGAATTCTTTTAGTACTTCGTGAATAACACAGATAATGGCCCGGTTGGAATAATCGGCGTCGCTTCCTCCTTTCAATACACAGGCATTTCCGCTTTTCAGGCAAAGGGAGAATACATCGAAACTCACATTAGGTCGTGCTTCGTAGATGATTCCTATTGCTCCGAAAGGCACGCTGATTTTGGTCAGTTTCATTCCGTTGGGGCGTATGGTCTCTTTCAACACCCTTCCTAAGGGAGAGGGAAGCGTTGCAACATTACGTGTATCTGTGGCAATATCTTTCAAACGTTCCTCTGTCAGTTTCAACCGGTCATACTTTGGATCATTCTTATCCATTCGTGCGAGGTCTTTTTCATTTTCTGCCAGAATAAACGGTGTCTCTGCAATAGCTGCATCAGCTACTGCATTTAGTATCTGATTGATTATTGTGTCATCCAGGATTGCCAATTCACGGCTAGCTGCTTGTACGGCAGCGAAGGTTTCGTTTAAGTTAGTAACCATACACTTTTTTTCTTTCGATTAATTATTCAATGTATAGATAGTCGTAATGTACTACCGCTTTTTTACCATGTTTTCCTATAGCTTCCTTTGCTTGTTTAGCATCACAATTTACTTTCCCTATTCCTACCTGATTTCCCTGAAAATCCATGATACGCACAATATCGTCTTTTTCAAATTCTCCTTCAATACGTGTAATACCGATCGGAAGAATACTGACTGCATTTTCAGAATTTAGTATTTCGGTAGCACACTTATTAATGTGAATTTCACCTTTTGCGAATCCCTCACTGTGGGCAATCCATTTTTTTACGCTGGATACCGGTTCGTTGGAAGGAATGAATCGTGTGCAGAGAGTTTCATCCGGATGTTGAAGCAGGTCGACCAGGATATTATCTCGTTTCCCATTGGCGATAATTACCGTAATCCCTTCATCTGCTACTTTGCGGGCTATATTGGTCTTTGTTAACATCCCCCCTCGGCCGAAACTGGACTTGGAAGCTTGGATATAGTTGGATAGATCTTTTCCATGTTCAATCTCACGAATGACGGAAGAATCCGGATTTGAAGGAGAACCATTATAAATTCCGTTTATATTGCTGAGGATAATCAATGCTTGTACATTCATCATCGAGGCAATGAGTCCGGATAGTTCATCATTATCGGTGAACATCAGTTCACTGACAGAAATCGTATCGTTTTCATTTACAATCGGAATTACTCCATTTGCAAGCATCACTGTCATACAGTTTTTCTGATTGAGATAATGGCGGCGTGTGCCAAAACTTTCTTTTGTAGTCAATACCTGGCCAACAGGAATATTATGTTCGCGGAAAAGCTCATAATAACGATTGATTAACTTTGCCTGTCCTACTGCAGAAAACAATTGACGTTGGTCTACACTGTCGAGTTTTTTTTGTGGGGATACTTCACTACGTCCTGACGCTACCGCTCCTGACGAAATGAGAATAATCTCCACTCCCGATTTATACAATTCTGCTATCTGATCAACAAGCGCTGACATACGAGTAACGTCCAGCGTCCCATCTCGGCGTGTTAATACATTGCTACCGACCTTTACTGCAACCCGTGTAAATACCTGTTTCATTTTTGCTAATTTACTGACGATTTGAAAGTACAAATATAGAACTTTTTATCGATATGTTACCAAAACGGGCTGAAAAGAATTATCTTAGCATCCTGATAGAGAAAAAGTAAATAATGAAATATACGAATCTACAAGTAGAACAGATGACTTCCTTCATCATATTTGAAAGTGCACACATCAATATTACTCCCTGTGTCAATTTGGGTACGGGAGGTGAAAATATACATACGGTCCTCCTAGGCCAATTCACTGGAGAATATCAGAGAAGGCCTGAAGTGTATTAGTCGTTATCTTTTTCTGCTCGACTTCTGATTAGTTCGGTAGCGGATTCGTATTCGTCTTCAGTGACAAGGACAGAGACTGCCGGAGCAATATAGGGTGCCAATGTACCCATAATTCCATCTTTGATAACGCAGCGAATGTCATTGCTTTCTAATAATCCCTTGATGATTTCTGCCTCCCACGGAGAGCCGGAGAATACTTCTATCGACTTGCTGTAATCTTCTTCTTTCATGATCTTATGGTATTAAGGGTTGTTGTTTACAAATATAACAAGAAATGGCAATAAATAGTTATTCTTTTCCAGAATTTTATTCGAGCGTGATTCGTTTTACATTAATCTGTTGGTTTAGGAAAGTCGAGGCCGACTCGATGAACTTATCTTCCGCTTCTGTTGTATAAAACAAACAACTGTTATTTTTAGTACATTTAATATCCATTTCCGGGTGTCTGCACAAATAATCTTTTAAGCTTTCGGCGACATATTCACCTTGTGCGATCACGCGGATATTATCCGGAATATATTGCTGAATTTTCGGAAGTAGCAGAGGGTAATGTGTACAACCCAGAATCACAGTGTCAATCTGTGAGTCTTTTTGCAATAACTGATTTATATATTTCCGGATGAAATAATCTGCTCCTTCATTCTGTGCTTCATTATTTTCTACTAATGGTACCCACATCGGACAGGCAACTCCGTTTACTTGAATATCGGGGTATAGTTTATGAACTTCCAGCGGGTAAGACTCTGATTTGATTGTACCTGCTGTCGCTAATATTCCGATATGTCGGCTTTGTGTTATATTCCCTATGCACTCTACCGTGGGACGGATTACTCCGAGTACACGACGTTCCGGATCTATCTTCGGTAGATTGTTCATCTGTATACTACGCAATGCTTTGGCAGAGGCTGTGTTGCAAGCTAATATAACAAGATGGCAGCCCAATTCAAATAACTTGTTGACTGCTTGTAGAGTGAATTCGTATACGATTTCAAAAGAACGTGTTCCGTAGGGTGTACGGGCATTATCTCCCAGATAAATATAGTCATATTCAGGTAATATCTCTCTTATCTTATTGAGAATAGTCAGTCCGCCGTATCCGGAGTCAAATACTCCGATCGGTCCGGGTGTATAGGGTAACTGTTGTTTCATAACGGATGAGAATTTATATACGCAAATGTACATGAAAAAAAGGGAAAGAGAAAGAAGTCTGTGCTTCTTTTCCCTTTCCCTTTTAGAATTTCTTACTCTTATTGCTTATTTAATACCGAGATTAGCTTTTACCTTGTTAGTCAGGTTGATGCTTAATGTCTCATTAACATAAGGTATTGGAGTTCTTGCAAGGTCGAAGATGTAAATTACTCCTTCAGCGGCACCAACTGCCTTGATAGCGTCATCTAATTTTTTGTAAATAGGAGCCATTGCATCATTTTGTGCCTTTGCCATTTGTTGCTGAGCATCTTGCTGGAACTGTTCTTGTCTTTGCATCATATCCTGCAACTCTTTCTGTCTTCTTTCAGCGATATTAGCCGGAAGAGAATCCTTAGCGATAGCTTGCTGGAATTCCTGATATTTCTTGTTGAATTCTTCTTGGGTTCTTTGAAGTTCAGCAGTAAGTTGTTTTTCTAAATTCTGAATGTCATTTTGAGCCTTTGTGAATTCCGGCATCACAGTGATAATTTCCTGTGCGTTAATATGACCGAATTTTAAGTTCTGTGCAAATACACCCATTGGGAGTGCAAGCAACATTACAAGTGCGATTTTTTTTAGCATAGTTCTATAATTTATTTGAATGATTTTTAGTTATTTCCAGTTGCAAATGTATGAAATTAATTTGAATATCCTAATCTTCTTAATATTTCATCGCTGATATCAATGCGCGGATTTGCAAAAATTATGCCTGCGGCAGAGGCTCTATCGACTACCATGTCGTATCCATGTTGTTGAGATACAGCCTTTACTGCTTCATAAATTTCATCTTGAATCGGAGTAATCAGCTTGTTTCTCATCTTTGCCAATTCACCCTCCGGACCAAAATAAGTACGTTTTAGTTCAGCGGCAGCCTTCTCTTTGGCTACGATTTCATCCTCTTTCTTTGTTTTTTGTGCAGCAGAAAGAGTTGACGATTTCGCTTGGTAGTCCTGAAACATTTTCTGTGCCTCTTTTGCCAAGACTTCTACTTCAGCCTGATATTTCTTCGTAGCTTCTTGCATTTGTTCATTAGCGCTTTGAGCAGCCGGAATATTCTTCATAATATATTCCGTATCGATCAATGCAAATTTCTGTGCGTTAGCTGCCATACTAATGGCAAACAGCAGAGTGATAAATAGAACAGACTTTCTCATGACGTTTAGTTTTTTGGTGATACATTTTAGAATTCTTGTCCTAAGATAAAGTGGAATTGGCTTCCTCCATATTGTTTAGAACCAAATACCTTGTCGAAACCGTAACCCCAGTCAATACCCATCATACCAATCATCGGCAGGAAGATACGCACACCAACTCCGGCAGAACGTTTCAAGTCGAACGGATTGAATTTCTTGATATCATTCCAAGCGTTACCAGCTTCCAAGAAACCTAACACATAAATGTTGGTACTTGTTTCCAGCATTAACGGATATCTTAATTCAATTCCGAGACGTGTGTAAGCATAACCTTCGGAACCGTATGGTGTCAATGAGCTATTTTCATAACCACGCAATGCGATACTTTCTGTTGCGTAGCTTGAGTAACCGGTCATACCATCACCACCGACATCAAATGTACCGAATGGTGATTTCTTGTATTCATTGTAATGACCCAACAAACCGAATTCTGTACGTGTCATCAATACCAGACACTTCGGATGAGCAATAGGGTCCATTAACGGGGTATATGTTTTACCTTTAAATTTCCATTTGTGGTATTCTACCCATTTATGAAGTTTGTTCATATTGTCTTGGGTGATACTACCTGTTTTAGGGTTAGAGTAGTAACCTTTATAATCCTTGCCATCGAAAGCTGAATACGGCGGAGTGAACTGTACTGATAATGAGAAATCCGAACCGGAGCGCGGGAAGATCGGGTTGTCAATAGAGTTACGTGCCAACGTCAATGAAATGCTCAAATCATTACACTTACCGTTAGTTACCGGGAAGTACTGCCAGTCTTTCAGGTTGTAGCGTTGATAAGCCAACTCTGCAGAAAGGGTGAAGTAGTCATCGGGCCATTTAAGACGTTTACCCCAACCAACGGAAAGTCCCCACATTTTGATAGACTTGTCCGGGTCATAGTAGTTCTCGTAGTTATTGTAGTTACCATAATTGTACATGCCATAACCACCATAACCGCTATACATACTGTTGTAGTAGTTGTTAAAGTAGCTGGAATTGTAGTAACGGCTACTGATATCCGTTTGTACAGAGAAGAAGGCGGATACGGAGAATGAGTTCGGACGTTTACCACCAAACCAAGGATCGAAGAATGAGATACTATACGATTGATAATACTTAGCATTTGTCTGTCCGCTGATAGTCAATGTCTGTCCGTCACCCTGTGGCAGGATACCGCGATAATTTTCCCCCGGATGCAGCAGATTGGCTATGGAGAAGTTGGTGAACTTCAAACTCAGTTTACCAATGATACCAGTCTGTCCCCAACCGGCAGAGAATTCTACCTGGTCATTGGCTTTAGAAGTCAAAGGCAAACCTATGTCAACGGTTCCGTTCATAGGGTCCGGTTGGATATCCGGTTGCAGTTTTTCCGGGTCAAAGTGTCCCATTTGCTGAATCTCACGTAAAGAACGCATCAAGTCTTCTTTGCTGAACAATTGTCCCGGACGGATACGAAGCTCACGACGGACTACGTTTTCATACAAACGGTCGTTACCACTAATATTGATTTTATTAATAGTAGCCTGGCGGCCTTCATAGATTCTCATTTCGAGGTCGATAGAGTCACCTACAATATTTACCTCGACCGGATCGAGATTATAGAATAGGTAACCGTTGTTATAGTATAAGTTGCCGATAGCGTCATCGTCTGTGGAAATACGCTCGTTCAGTAACTTTTGGTTGTAAACGTCACCCTTCTTCATGCGAAGCAGGTAGTTTAATTGTTCCGACGGATAGAGCGTATTACCTACCCATGCAACGTTACGGAGATAATATTTCTGACCTTCATCTATATCCAGAAAGACGTTAACTGTTTTTTCGTCATACTGTGATATGCTGTCCTTTACAATCATTGCATCACGGTAGCCTAATTCATTATATTTGTCGATGATAAGCTGTTTATCCGCTTCATAGTTTTCCGGTACGAATTTTTTAGTACGGAACAAGTTACGAAGTTTACCTTTTTCATTGGTTTTCTTCATTACTCGTTTCAACTTGGAAGCTTTGATAGCTGTATTTCCAACGATTTGTATCTCGTGGACTTTTACTTTTTCCTTCTTGTCGATATCGATATCTACAAGAACCTGGTTCTCGCTGGAAGGATCATCTTTTTGTGAAATGATCACTTCGGCATTTTTAAATCCTTTGTCATCAAAATATCGTTTGATAAGTGTCTTTGCGCGGTCTACGGTATTCGGAGTGATCTGCATACCTTTTACCATTCCCAGCTTACCTTCCAAATCGGTGCGTTCCGACTTCTTAACGCCGTGATAACGTACCTCAGAGATACGGGGACGCTGCGTTAGACTGATTTTTAACCAGATCTTGTTACCCTCTATTTTTTCGGCTGTAATTTGTACGTTGGAGAATAAACCATGACGCCAGTAGCGTTTGATTGCTCCAGTGATTTCATCACCCGGCACAGTAATTGTTTGTCCTACCGATAATCCGGATATTCCAATCAATACATAGTCTTCATAATTCTTCACGCCTTCGACTTTGATATCCGCTATCTCATACTGTTTCGGTGTACCGGAGTATAAGATGACAGGTTTCGAGTCTTCATCAGTGTTGGCTTCTTGCGCAATGCCTGTTGTTACAAAACAGAACAGACAGATAAACGTTACGAATATAAAGGAAATACGATAATGCATTTATGTTATAATTTGATGTTTCGAATAATGTTAGCTGATTTGTTCACTGGTTTTGCCGAACCTGCGTTCTCTTTGTTGATATTCGCAGATAGCTTTATAGAGTTCTTCGTTGTCAAAATCCGGCCAAAAGGTATCACAAAAATAAAGTTCCGAATAAGCACATTGCCATAACATATAGTTGCTTAACCGGATTTCTCCCCCCGTGCGGATCAACAGATCCGGATCAGGCATGAAGTTTGTTGATAGGTGAGAGGATATGTACTCATCTGTTATTTGTTCAGGAGATATTTCTCCTGCTTTAACTTGTGCTGCTATTTGTCGGGCTGCTTCAGTTATCTCCCAACGGGAAGAATAACTAAGAGCTAACACCAGACACATACCTGTATTATGAACTGTATGTTCTATGCATGCTTTCAGACTAGCTTGCACATCAGCAGGTAATTTCATGAAATCACCGATGACTTGAAAGCGGAGATTATTCTTCATCAATGTCTCCTCTTCAATAGAATCTAACAATAGATTCATCAGAGCCGACACTTCTTTCTGTGGTCGATTCCAGTTCTCGGTTGAGAAGGTGTATAAAGTCAGATACTTAATTCCCAACCGTGCAGCGTCTTCTGTGATTTTCTGCACTGTTTCCGCGCCTGCGTGGTGACCGTAAGTACGTTCTTTTCCCCGTTGCTTAGCCCACCGTCCGTTGCCATCCATAATAATAGCTACGTGTTGGGGGATCCGAGTTTTGTCTATTTGCTCTATATAGGACATCTTCTTATTTTAAACGTATACGTTTATTATTTACCGGCATTTAGCGGATCCTTGTCAAACCATAGCTGGTTCAAACGACCGCGCCATACTTCAGATTCATAAGTGTAGGTATGTGTTTTAGTAGCTTTACTACTTTTTTCCTCATCTTCCTCATCTTCCACTTCTTCCTCAAAACTAGCACTTCCTCCGCTAAATAGAATATATATATAGTCATTCTTGTCGTCTAATACAGAGGAATAGGTTTCTCTACCTCTGAATTCCGGTTGCTCTTTACTTGGCTTAAAATCAGCTTCGCTCCAGTCCTGATAAGGGAAAGAGAACTTTTTATTTGCTTTTTTCCATGCAAGACCTGCTTCTGAGGTATAGAATGATTCAAATTTCTCTCCAAAGATATAGAACTGGTTGTTATAATACATAATGGTAGGGGTTTGTAGTACCGGGCAGCTTGTCTCTTCGTTATTTGGTGGGAATGAAACCCATATACTGCCCATATATCCCCATGGAACGATAGCTTCAATATCTCCGGCTATTGGCTGTTTAGCATGTTCTCCGATGAGCATAATTCCTTCAAGACCAGTTGCTGTAGTATAAGTTGTATAAGATATGTTTCCAATAGGAAAGTCATCTGGTACAACTTGAAGTTCTTGGTCTGTTTTTGCGTTGGAAGTTATTTCATTAGTAGAAGCAAAAACTTTTGTTTCATTTATTGTCTTGATGTATGTTATTTTATTACTTAAAGGAGCTAGGAGTAGATTTACATGTTCATTTTCAAATAAGCCTGAAGTCTCCCATTTTATACCATTGGTAGATTCATACACGTTACCGTCATTATTATCGGCTGTTGTTGCATATAATTTATTGTTGTATGACAATATTGAAGAAGGAAGACTATTCTTAAATGGATTCTTTTCCAAAGAGTTTGAGACCCATGACATTGCGTTTCCTTTTTGTGCAATATATACTTTGAGGACATTATCCACTACAGAATAAGTAAGAATGTTCTCTCCTAAAATGACTGTTTTTTGTTCTTTAATGGACTCAGAATTACTAATTTTAGCAACATAATTCCACCTCAATGAATCCGGATCATGCTTATGTACTCGTACACTAATCGTGTATTCTCTTGTTTGATCAGGAGAAGTGCCGGCCAATGCTTCTGTTGACCATACTTTAAGTTTGATAGGCTTTCTGAGATCAATAGAATCTGCGATGTTAATGATAGAATCCTTGCCGCTTTGGTCTTTCATTGTCACGACACCGGATGCTGTAGTCAATTTGGTTATTAGAATTTTATCAATAATGGTATCAGCATGAACAGGAAGTGAATCTTCATTATAGATTTCACTTTTCAATTGGTCAATAGTGAATTTATACTTCCCAAGGCCTGTTGTATCAAGTTCAAACGCATGTATAGTCGCGTCCGGACTATATTCGATGTTGTTATCATCGTCAAGACATGACGTTATAACGAATGACACCATGAAAAAACTCGCAATAAATGATAAAAACTTTATTCTCATTTGAAAGATTGTGTTTATTTACAAGTTGCAAAAATAGAAACATTTTTTCCGATAATGAACATTACAGGTAAGTTTTATATAAAATTATAGATAATAACACTGTTTTTATCGACGTAAAACCCCCTGAATAGAACTATCTTAGCTATAATCGACGAACATAATGCCAAATTTGTCTTTCGAAGTGTTCTTCTATCGAATAACTAAAATTATCGTCCATTTGAGGTGCTTTAACACCGGAGTGTAATCGGCCGGGGCACTTTTCGATATAGGCTTCATCCCATAGCTCATTATCAATGAATGATTGCAGCAATTGCCTGCCTCCTTCCACCAATAATGATTGTATTTTTCGTTGATACAATGCTTCCATGATCTGTTTCAGTGGGTTATGGTTAAAGTTGATGGTGATATATGTGATGTTCTTTTTTTCTGGCTGTTGCTTTTCGGTAAAGATTAATGTAGGCACGTTGCCATCGAATATTTGTGAATCATTAGGTAGGGATAGCGTGCGATCTAACACAACGCGTATCGGGTTGTGCCCATACCAGTTGCGTACCGTAAGTGACGGATTATCCAATAAAGCAGTTCGCCTGCCTACCATAATCGCATCCGCCTCCGCTCTTTTTTTATGCACTAGCATGGAAGTAAGAGGAGAGGAGAGGACTACCGGTTTTCCGTCTGTACGTTCTATATCAATAAAGTGGTCGGCTGATTCTGCCCATTTCAGTGTAATGAAAGGACGGTGAAGCGTATTAAAAGTGATAAAACGGCGAATCAGCGATTTACATTCTTCCTCTAATACACCGACTGTCACTTCTCGTCCGGCATCCCGTAATTTCTGAATTCCCCGTCCGGCCACTTCTGAAAAAGGGTCTTGACAACCGATAACAATGCGTGGAATCTGCTTCTCTATAATAAGATCGGCACAAGGAGGCGTTTTCCCATAGTGGGAACAAGGCTCCAGACTGACATAAATCGTGGAACGTTTCAATAATGACTCATCTTTGACAGAACGGATCGCATTAACCTCCGCATGCGCCTCTCCACAGCGAATGTGGTAACCTTCGCCGATAATTCGCCCGTCACATACGATAACGGCCCCTACCATCGGGTTTGGAGATACGTTGCATAACCCATTCTTTGCAAGCTCAATGCAACGTCTCATGTATTTTTCTTCTTCCATTTTGGTGCTCTTCGCTATATTATTCTTACTTTTGCACTCCGAAATTGTGAAAATATGAATCGTATCACTACTTACATCCGTCAGTCATTACAGGATATTTATCCTCCGGAAGAGGTAAAAGCTCTTTCGATGTTGATCTGTTGCGACATGTTAGGTTTAGATGCGCTTGATATTTACATGGGCAAAGATATAATTTTATCCGAATGCAAACAGCGTGAATTAGAAAACATTATATTCCGTTTACAGAAAAATGAACCTATACAGTACATTCGTGGTATTGCGGAGTTTTGTGGAAGGAATTTTAAGGTTGCTTCCAGCGTGCTGATTCCCCGGCCGGAGACTGCGGAGCTTGTAGAACTAATAGTAGAGGAGAATCCGAATGCTCGTCGTCTATTAGATATAGGTACGGGAAGCGGATGCATTGCGATCTCTTTGGATAAAAAACTTCCGGATGCAGAAGTAGAAGCTTGGGATATTTCCGAAGAAGCATTAGCTATTGCTCGTAAAAACAATGACGCCTTGGAAGCTCGGGTGAGATTTCTACAAAGAGATGTTCTGGCCGATGACTGGGAAAAGATACCGTCTTTTGATGTTATTGTCAGCAATCCGCCTTATGTGACCGAAACGGAAAAGAACGAAATGGACGCTAATGTCCTTGATTGGGAACCGGGGCTGGCCCTGTTTGTTCCTGACGAGGATCCTTTACGGTTTTATAATCGTATTGCCCGTCTAGGAAGTGAATTACTCTTGCCGGGTGGGAAACTTTATTTTGAAATCAACCAGGCCTATGGCCGGGAGACAGCACACATACTTGAAATGAACCAATATCGTGATGTTCGTGTTATAAGAGACATATTTGGAAAAGATAGAATAGTTACAGCTAACCGATGAGTGCACAATTAA
>OLIV01000790.1_pt1 | contig 17982 bp, 17 predicted proteins | sample 1601411 | NCBI WGS metagenome assembly OLIV01 (sample SAMN03922450, study PRJEB24848) | human gut metagenome | isolation source: stool sample | host: Homo sapiens | place: Germany | collected 2009-11 | reverse complement strand
ACCGTGTGCAGTATGAAGTGATCCGGATGCTTGCAGCACCGAGGTACAATTTGTTTGTAGTCGGGGATGATGATCAGTCCATTTATGGATTTCGTGGAGCAAAGCCGGAGCTGATGCTTTATATGAAGCAGGAATTCCCATCACTTCGGACCATTTCGCTGACGGTGAATTATCGTTCTACCGAATTTATTACCGGAGCAGCGGCAAGAGTGATTTTGCATAATGATACCCGTTTTTACAAGCGTGTACAGTCATTTCGGGGAAGAGGACAGAATGTTCATGTGCAGGAAGTCCTGGATGAACAGGAAGAGGCGCAGTATGTAACGGAAGAGATCCAGAAAAAACTGGACCAGGGAATAAAGCCGGGAGAAATTGCTGTACTTTTCCGGGCAGCAGTCCAGGCGCGAATGATTTCGGAAATATTAAGCGAGCACCGTATCCCGTTTGAAATGCGAGATTATGTGACCAATTTTTACAGGCATTTTATTGTAAAAGATATGATGGCATATCTGCAGTTGGCAGCAGGAAAGCGGGACAGGTCGCTTTTCCTGACGATCTGTAACCGACCACTCAGGTATCTGGCACGGAACAGTATGGAGAACCGGCAGGTAAATTTTGAGGATCTGCGTAAATTTTATTGCGATAAGGACTGGATGCTGGATATTATTGACCAGTTTGATGTGGATGTCCGTATGATGAAGAATATGGCACCTTATGCGGCAATCCAGTATATCAGAAAAAGGATTGGTTATGACGATTTTCTGAAAGAGTATGCATTTACACATCAGATAAACAGATCTGATCTGAATGAAGTACTGGCAGAGATCGAAGAGGCGGCGAAAGCATTTTCAAGTGTTGAAGAATGGTTTGCACATGTAGAAGAATATACGGAGACTTTGAAAGTGAAGGAAAAGGAAAGAAACAGACCACGTCCGGGTGTCCGGCTGATGACGATACATGCTTCCAAAGGGCTGGAATTCAAGCAGGTATTCCTGATTGCGGCGAATGAAGGAAGGATTCCGTATCAGAAGGCAAAGACAGATAAGGAGATCGAAGAAGAGAGAAGATTATTCTATGTGGCAATGACAAGGGCAAAAGATTTTTTGAAGATCTGTTATGTGAAAATAAAAAACGGGAAAGAAGTTACTCCCTCCCGTTTTGTAGACGAACTATTGAAAAACTGACCGGATGTCAGTCACTTTGCTGACATCCTCAAGACTTAATCCTCCAGGTCATCTAATGCATCAAGATCGATATCACCGAAATCCTGTGTATCCAGCCATTCGTTGAATACAGCGGAAACACGGTCGAACTCTTCATCTTCTTCGATGTTCTCAAGTCCAGGTTCTTCCTCTTCTCCGTTATCAATGAAACGATACAGATAGATCTGACCGTCTGTGTTATCACCGTTTTCATCCAGTGGAAGGAGTGCGATATACTCCTTTTCATCTGCTTCAAAAATATTGAGAACAGCGCATTCAAGTTCCTCATTATTCTCCAGTGTCAAAGTGACTGTGAGGGATTCGTTTTCGTTCATAATCTTCTCCTTTGAATCTGTGTTGTATTTCATTCCGTATTGACCAGCCAGGTGTTCAAAACGAGAATGAACAGCTATCTTGATGGTAACAAAAAGAGGAGAAAAAAGCAAGATAAGATTGACTTTCGGGTTAAACAAGGTAGAATAAAAGTGTTACTGATAGAAGTGAAAGGATAATAGACAATATGAAGAAAAAATGGATACTGTGCATGGTGGCAGTTTTGTGTATAGCGGTAGCATTGCTTGGATGTGGAAAGAAAAATGTTGGAACACCGGAAGACAATGCAGTAGTAGAAGAGGATGATAAGAAAAATGATAATACAGAGGAAGGTGGCAGACTGTTTGGATTTAGTGGGATCGATATGTCGAATCCTTTTTATGACACATTGAAAAATTCTGTCCAGACAGCATTAGAGGCTCAAGGTGACCGTCTGATGGTTCGTGATCCGGCATCAGATGCTGATTTGCAGAATGAACAGATTCGGGAGCTGATCAACGAAGGGGTACAGGCAGTATTTCTTTGTCCGGTAGACTGGGAGAAAATCACTCCCGCACTTGAAGCCTTAAAAGAGGCAGATATTCCGGTGATCAATCTTGATACAGAAGTAAAAGAGACAAGCCTTGTATCTGCATTTGTAGGGTCAGATAATGAGAATGCGGGATATGTATGCGGGCAGGATCTTCTAGTTCAGAAACCAGATGGCGGTAAAATTGTGATTGTAGAAAGTCCTGGGGTAAACTCAGTGAATGAAAGAATTACCGGATTCGAAGAAGCTGTAGCAAACAGTGGCTTCGAAGTGATAAAAAGAATTGAGTCGTTGGGAGACAGCAGCAATGTAAAAGATGAGATGACACAAGTCCTGAACGAAAACAGTGAGATCGCTGCTGTTATGTGCGGAAGTGATCCAATGGCAGAACAGGTGATGGCAGCGATCACAGAAGTGCAGAGAACGAATATCTGCGTGTATAGTGTGGATGGTTCTCCGGTGACAAAGACAGCACTGGTGAATGGTACAGGAGGAATGACCGGGATAGGAGCACAATCCCCGATCAATATGGGAAAGACAGCAGTAAAGGTGGCGACAGCATTACTGGCAGACAAAGATTATGAGAAAGAAAATTATGAGGAAACTTTCTTTATAAATCGTGATAATGTTGAAATGTATGGAACAGATGGATGGCAGTAATTTATTGATTGCTCAAGAAAGGGGTTAACGATGAGGAAGACAAAGGGGAGTCCGCAGCCATTTGGAGTGGATATCAAAGGTAAAAATATAAATTTTGCCGTTCAGGTAGCAAAAGGGAAGACCTGTGAACTTTTACTGTATAAGAGAGGGAAAGAAGTTCCGGAATATCAGTTTGATATGCCGGAGGAAGAAGGCGTTGGAGAAGTACGTTTCTTATCTGTTGAAGGTCTGAAAGCAGATCGATATGAATACAATTTTCTGATTGATGGGAAAGTATGTGTGGATCCATATGTAAAAGAACTTGCAGGAAAAGAGAAATTTGGTGTAGAACGGAAACTTCAGGAACATCAGATTCGTGGGAAAATTGTTTCAATGGAGGACTATGACTGGCAGGAAGATCAGCGTCTACATCTCCCATGGGAAGATGTAGTGGCTTATGGTTTGCATGTGCGTGGATTTACAAAACATTCTTCTTCAAAAGTGGTGCATAAGGGAACATTCCAGGGGGTTGTTGAAAAACTGGATTATTTAAAAGAACTTGGAGTCAACCAGATTCAGTGTATGCCGGTCTATGAATTTGAAGAGTGCGGAAAAACAAAAGTGAACTATTGGGGATATGGTAAAGGTTTTTATTTTGCCCCTAAAAAAGCCTATGCATATGGGAAAAGTGCAGTTCGTGAGCTGAAAGATATGGTGCGTGCATGTCATAGTCAGGGCATAGAAGTTGTACTGGAGATGCCATTTGTTCCGGGAATATCAGCAAATTATGTAACGGAATGTCTACGCTTTTATATGCTGGAGTATCATGTGGATGGATTTGTTCTGAATCCTTATAACGTACCGTGGGAGCAGCTGATAGAAGATCCGTTTTTGAAAGATATCAAGCTGATGCAGAAAGATGATGGTTTCCAGAATGTGATGCGTCGCTTCTTAAAAGGTGACGAGAATATGGTCAATGATGTCATCTGGGCATTGAAAAATCGTTCATCGGAAAATGGAAAATGCAATTATATTACAACACAGACAGGATTCACATTATGGGATTTAGTATCTTATGATTGTAAACATAACGAAGAAAACGGTGAGAAGAACCTGGATGGACCAGACTATAATTACAGTTGGAACTGCGGAGCAGAAGGACCAAGCAGAAAACGCGCAGTTGTCAATCTTAGAAAGAATCAGGTGAAGAATGCATTAGAACTCCTGTTGACAGCTCAGGGAACTCCATGCCTTCTTGCAGGAGATGAATTCTGTAATTCGCAGAGAGGAAATAACAATGCATATTGTCAGGATAACGAGACAGGATGGGTAAACTGGACACAGTTAAAGAAAGATGACTGGCTGTTTCAGTATACAAAGAAACTGATTGTGCTGAGAAAAGAGCATCGTTGTTTTCACCAGAGTACAGCACTATCCGGAATGGATACCACGAGATGTGGCATACCGGACGTATCCTATCATGGAGAAAATGCATGGCAGGTAAAAGCAGAAGTTTCCAGCCGTCAGTTAGGTGTCTTGTATTCAGGAACGAAAGAAGGAGAGTTCCCTTGTTTTACAGCGTATAATATGCATTGGCTGCCGCATCACTTCGCAATACCGTCGATTGGAAAGAACGTAGAATGGTATCTTGTTATGGCTACAAAAGATGGCGTGCTTTGTGAAGCGAAAAAGCTGGAAAATCAGAAAGATGTATTACTGGAAGAACGTAGCGTAGCAATTCTGGTTGGACGCAGGATAGAGGAAAAGAAGAGTCGTTCAGAAAAGAAACCGATTCATACAGCTAAGATGCAGAATGTAAATAAAATAGAAAAACGGCAGGAAGCAGAAGAACTTTGTAAAGAAGAACAGCCGGCTAGAGAGGGAAAAGTATGAAGGCATTTGCACATTTTTGTACCATAACAAAACACAAAAAACTGGTATTGAAAGAGTGTTTTCGTGTTGGGTTGTACAAACAGGGACTGCTCCATGATATGTCAAAATACAGTTGGACAGAATTCCGTGTGGGATGCAGATACTATCAGGGGACAAGAAGCCCTAATAATGCCGAACGGGAAGAAAAGGGGTATTCTTCCGCATGGCTCCACCACAAAGGCAGGAACAAACACCATTATGAATACTGGATTGATTATAGTCTGGAAGGACCGAACCTTCTGGCGGGAATGAAGATGCCGGTGAGATATGTAGTAGAGATGTTTCTTGACCGCATTGCAGCAAGTAAAGTGTATCTCGGGGATGCATATACCTCTGATGCACCGCTTGCTTATTATGAAAACGGACGTGCAGATGAGCTGATGCATAAAGATACAAGAGAATTATTAGAAAAACTGCTTCATATGCTTGCGGAAGAAGGCGAGGAAACTACTTACAGATATATCAGGAGAGAAATATTAAAAAGATAAGAAGAGGGAGTGTAGGCAGCAGTGAGGCTATATATTGTGCGTCATGGAGAGACGGATTGGAACAAGAAAAAACTGGTACAGGGACGAAAGGATATTCCCTTAAATGAATATGGGCGTCATCTTGCCCGGGAAACTTCTTATGGGATGAGACAATACCAGATTGATCTGGCTTATACCAGTCCCTTGCGGCGTGCAAAAGAAACAGCGGAGATTCTTCTTGAGGGACGCAACATTTCGCTTTATGAAGATCAGAGAATCCAGGAAATTTCTTTTGGCTCGTATGAGGGAATGTCCTGTGTAGATAAGACGAAAGAAGAGAATCTTGCATTCCAGAAATTCTTTCAGGATACAGGAAATTATATTCCGCCGGAAGATGCTGAAAGTGTAGAACAACTTTATGAGAGAACCGGAGAGTTTTTAAAGAGTCTTGAAGAGAGTAAGAAGCTGAAGGATAAGAATCTTCTGATTTCTACACATGGTGCTGCGATGACAGCAATGCTGAACAGGATGAGAGGTAGTCTTTCCGTAGAACATTTCTGGAAAAATGAAGTACCGCCAAACTGTTCTGTTACGATTGCGGAACTTGAAGGCAGTGGATTCAAAATTATCCGGGAAGGAATTATCTTTTACAAAGAAGAAGTGAAACATTGGAAAGCAGTGTAGTATAAAAGGCGGAATGTAAGTGCTGTGGTACTTGCATTCTGCCTTTCCTTATGCTATTCTTTAGTTGTCTGGCCGGCAGATCCTTAAGCCGGCACTGATTCACATGAACTTCAATTCTTCTGTTTCAGGAAGAGGATTCCATGGTATATCGTATTATTGCAACAAAATTAAGGGGAAGAATTATTGTTGACATTTTGAAAGAAGTATAATAAAATCTATTCATAGACGAACAACTGTTCGAAAAAGAGAGAATAGGTTTTATACACTAAGAGAGATAGAGAAGGAGAAAATTATGGCAGGCAAAGAGAGTGTTACAAAGCTGGCGAATAACGAAGAGAAGAAGAAAGCACTGGATGCGGCGATCGCAAAGCTGGAGAAAGATTTTGGTAAGGGTGCAGTGATGCGGCTGGGAGAATCAGGGGCGCATGTAGCTGTAGAGACAGTTCCTACCGGATGTCTGAGCCTTGATCTGGCACTTGGACTTGGCGGTGTGCCAAAGGGACGTGTGATCGAGGTTTATGGTCCTGAGTCCAGTGGTAAGACGACGGTTGCATTGCATATGATTTCTGAGGTTCAGAAGAGAGGCGGAATTGCCGGATTTATCGATGCAGAGCATGCACTGGATCCTGTATACGCAAAGAATATCGGAGTAGATATTGATGAACTCTATATTTCACAGCCTGACAGTGGAGATCAGGCTCTTGAGATTGCAGAGACAATGGTACGTTCAGGGGCGATTGATATTATTGTCATTGACTCTGTAGCTGCACTTGTTCCAAAGCAGGAGATCGAAGGGGATATGGGAGACAGTCATGTTGGTCTGCAGGCAAGATTGATGTCACAGGCATTGAGAAAGCTGACACCGGTTATCAGCAAGTCAAACTGTATTGTGATCTTTATTAACCAGCTACGTGAGAAAGTTGGAGTAATGTTTGGAAATCCAGAGACAACGACAGGAGGACGTGCGCTGAAATTCTATGCATCTGTGCGTATGGATGTCAGAAGAATCGAGACTTTAAAGCAGAGTGGAGAGATGGTAGGAAACCGTACAAGAATCCGTATTGTGAAGAATAAGATTGCTCCGCCGTTCAAAGAAGCGGAATTTGATATTATGTTTGGAAAAGGTATTTCCCGTGCAGGAGATATTCTTGATCTCGCAACCAATATTGATCTTGTGAAGAAGAGCGGTGCGTGGTATGCATATGAGGGAGAGAAGATTGGCCAGGGAAGAGAGAATGCAAAGGCATATCTGGAATCACATCCGGAAGTGATGGAGACACTGGATCAGAAGGTGAGAGCACATTATGCATTATCCGGGTCAGAAGAAGCAGAGAAGGAGCTTCCGGATGCTGAGAAGAAGACAGGAGCATCGAGTGATCTGAAGCTGACACCGGCTTCTAAAGCGGCTGATGAGGCAGAAAAGAAAGAATGATTGTTACCGGGATAGAGGAGCAGACAAAGACGAAGTTTAAAGTATATCTGGATGGAACATTTGCATTTGTGCTTTATAAAGGTGAGTTGAAGCGTTTTGGTATAAAGCAGGGAGAAGATCTCACGCAGGAAAATTATGAAAAGATTCAGAATGAGGTACTGTTGAAACGCGCAAAGAAGAGAGCAATGCATTTGCTGGAGGATATGGATCGTACTGAGTCTGCATTAAGGGAAAAACTGAAGGCGGGACAATATCCGGAGAATGCAATCAGCGGAGCAATTGAATATGTGAGATCTTTTGGATATCTGGATGATGCAAGATATGCGGAAAATTTTGTTATGAGCCGCAAAGATAGTAAAAGCAAACGGGAAATCAAGGCACTGCTGTCGCAGAAGGGAGTTTCTGATGATTTGATTTGTCTGGCTTTTGAACAGTGCTATAGTGAAGATTCTGAGGAAGAGGCAATCCGAAGGATACTGCGAAAAAAGAAGGTTGATCCGGAAAGAATGGAAGAGCAGGAATATCAAAAGATATTAGGATATCTTGCGCGAAAAGGATTTCGTTATGAGGTGATCCGCCATGTTATATCAGATTATGATAAACAGAGTAACTGACACGGGAGTGAACAGTAACCCGGGGTGTGTCATGTGATACAAAATAATAATTACAATGCTTGACATTGTTGTTGAAACAGTATAAAATTTAAGTGTTGTATTTGAGTAATATGTACAATGAAAATCGAATAAGGAGGTGCTCCTGTGCAGATAAGTCTAGGTTTATTTATAGGCGTTGCCGTGGCCCTCGCGTTGATAGTCGGAATCATTACTCACTTTGTTACAGTTTCCAATCTGAGAAAGAATGCGGAAAGCAAGATTGGGAATGCAGAAGCAAAAGCAAGAGAAATCATTGACGATGCTGTAAAGACTGCAGAGACGACGAAGAAGGAATCTCTTTTGGAAGTAAAGGAAGAGTCCATCAGGACAAAGAATGAACTTGAGAAAGAGACGAAAGAAAGAAGAGCGGAGTTACAGCGTTATGAGAAGCGTGTACTCGCGAAAGAAGAATCGGTCGACAAACGGTCAGATGTACTGGAACATCGTGAGAACAAACTGACAGCGAAGGAAGAACATCTTCGCCAGCGTGAAGCCAAAGTAGAAGAACTTAGCCAGAAACGTGTGCAGGAACTGGAACGAATCTCAGGACTTACCTCCGAACAGGCAAAAGAATATCTGTTAAAAACTGTTGAAGATGACGTCAAGCATGACACAGCCAAGATGGTCAGAGAACTGGAAACTCAGGCAAAGGAAGAGGCTGACAAGAAAGCAAAAGAGTATGTTGTGAATGCAATTCAGAGATGTGCAGCAGATCATGTTGCAGAGACTACAATTTCTGTAGTTCAGCTTCCAAGTGATGAGATGAAAGGAAGAATTATCGGTAGAGAAGGAAGAAATATCAGAACACTGGAAACATTAACCGGTGTGGAACTGATCATTGATGATACTCCGGAAGCGGTTGTATTATCAGGGTTTGACCCAATCCGCCGAGAAGTTGCAAGAATTGCACTTGAGCGTCTGATCGTGGATGGACGTATTCATCCAGCAAGAATTGAGGAGATGGTTGAAAAAGCTCAGAAAGAAGTGGATACAATGATCCGCGAGGAAGGAGAAGCTGCAGCTCTTGACGTTGGAGTTACAGGAATTCATCCGGAGTTGATCCGTCTTCTTGGACGTATGAAGTTCAGAACAAGCTATGGACAGAATGCATTGAAGCATTCAATCGAAGTGGCCCAGTTATCCGGTCTCATTGCAGGTGAAATCGGACTGGATGTCAGACTTGCAAAACGTGCAGGACTTCTTCATGATATTGGTAAATCAATTGATCATGACGTAGAAGGATCACATATTCAGATTGGTTCAGATCTTTGTAGAAAATACAAAGAATCAGCAACAATTATTAATGCTGTGGAGGCACATCATGGCGATGTGGAACCGCAGAGTCTGATTGCTTGTGTTGTTCAGGCAGCGGATACTATTTCAGCTGCAAGACCGGGAGCAAGAAGAGAAACCATCGAGACATATACAAACAGATTGAAACAGTTAGAAGATATTACCAACCAGTTTAAAGGTGTAGATAAGTCTTTTGCCATTCAGGCAGGTAGAGAGATTCGTGTTATGGTAGTTCCGGAGCAGGTATCTGACGATGATATGGTGCTTTTAGCAAGGGATATTGCAAAACAGATTGAGTTTGAATTAGAATATCCTGGACAGATTAAAGTAAATGTTATTCGTGAGTCACGAGCAACAGATTACGCAAAATAAGAGAATCATAACAGAAGATGAAAGTTGGCCCTTGTCGAAAGACAGGGGCTTTTAGTTTACTGAGAAAGCTATTACAGGTAAGAGTAAAAGTCTTTGATATAGAATGCATACGGTGATGTAAGGTAAAAGAAGGGAGAACGGAATGAGCGAGAAGATTAAAAGAATTAACAGAGAATTGAAATTTAAAGGAAAGATTCTTGACTTTTATCAGGACACGATAGAAGTGGACGGGGATCATACCGTAGTATGGGATTTTATAGGTCATAAAGGAGCAGCAGCGGTAGTTCCGGTTACAGCAGACGGTAAGATTTTGATGGTGAGACAGTATAGAAATGCGCTGGATCGATATACATTGGAGATTCCGGCAGGAGCACTTGATGAAGTGGGAGAACCTGGTATAGAGTGTGCGTCTCGCGAATTAGAGGAAGAGACAGGGTATCGCAGCGAGAATCTGGAGTGGCTGATCACCTTGAGGACAACAGTAGCATTTTGTAACGAACGGATTGAAGTTTATGTGGCACATGATCTGATACCGTCAAAACAGCATTTAGATGAAGATGAATTTATTGAACTTGGCGCTTATACAATAGAAGAATTGAAGGAAAAGATCTTTTCAGGTGAGATTGAAGATGCGAAGACAGTTTCTTCTTTGATGGCTTATGCTGTAAAGTATGGAAAATGATTGAATGCCGACAATAAGTAGCATCGCTGTCGCATGAGAAAAACCAGACACTCATATAATGGTGTGGAAGATTGAGGATAAAAATATATCCGCAGAACATTTTTATAGGGTGGGAGGAATACTTGTGAAGGCATTTCGTACAGGACATTACTTTCTGGCTCTGTTTTTTACAGGCTTTTTGACAGGAATCTTGATTGTCAATTATATATGGGGAGAACAGCTGAGCCTGATCGGAACTTTTACAGAAGTTTATCTTATGAGATTAAAGAATGAGACGATATCTTTTCAACAGTACATTTGGTATTTGATTCGGGTACGGGGAGTCTTTTTCCTGATTCTGTTTTTGGCGATGGGAATCCGGATCAGAAAAATTGTGGCAGCGTTTTTTCTTCTGTGGACGGGGATGTCAGGAGGAATTTTATTGTCAGAGGCAGTAGCAGAATTAGGAATGAAGGGAAGTATTCTTTGTGTGGCAGGACTATTTCCACAGTTCCTTTTTTATGTTCCGGCAGTTCTTGTACTTTTGCGCTTTTGTTGGAACTATCCACAGAATCAGTGGAACAGACAAAAAACGTTTTTTGTATGCGGTTTGTTTTTAATTGGGATTTTTTCAGAATCCTGTCTTAATCCGTGGCTGATTCAAAAGATTGTAAATATTCTTTTTTGATTTCGTGGGAAAGTGTGAGTAATGCAACGAGGCAGACAGTTGATTGACTGATGAAAAGTCCCCATAGGTATCCTGCGATTCCATAGTGCGGGATTCCGAAATATACACTAAGAATGCGGATGGATAGTCCAAGAAGATTGATCATCAGCGTCAGGGTTGTAAGTCCCAGTCCATTGATTGCACTGAGAAGAGCGGAACTTGTGTACAGGAAAGGACAGATCCAGGCAAGTGTTACGATGAAATTGCCGGCTAAAGTACTGTGAAATAAGAAATTTCCGAGGAAAGATCCAGTAAGAAGAAAGAAGACAGAACACAGAAGACCAAGGGAGAAACATCCTCCGGCAGCCTTTTTTATAAGGAGAAATGTCTCTTTTGAAGAGCTTTCAGCTTGCTTTTGTGCGACCGCTGGAATTAAAAGCAGGCTAACTGAGTTAGTGAGTGCACAGGGAAAAAGGATACATGGTAATGCCATTCCGGTCAGTACCCCATAAATACTGAGAGCTTCAGAAGCACTGTGAGATGCAAGCTCAAGGCAGACGGGGATTGAAGCTGCTTCAATTCCCTGCAAGAATGTAATTGCTGTGCGATTAACTGTCAATGGAACAGAGAGGCGTAGCAATTCAGAACAAGATTTTGAGATAGAAAGAATATATGGAGAATCGGCATCAAAACCCTTCTTCTTCAGTGAAAAAAGCGAGTAGCCTGCTGCTGCAAGTTCTCCGAAAATAATACCTGATACAGCCAATGGAATCTCAGGGTGAACTCCACTGTGTATAAAAATAAAATATAAAACAAAAACAGAAGAAATTCGAACAAATTGTTCGATTAACTGTGAAATAGCCGGGACAGAGGTTCTTTGCAGACCATAGTGATAACCACAGATACAACTGTGGACAGAAGCCGCCGGAAGTGCAAGAACGATCAGATATAATAGTGTTGCACATCTTGGATCTCCAAGAAAACGATTTGAAAGAAAAACGGAATTCTTCTGTACCAGTAAAGTGCAAATCAGAGAAATCAGAACAGAAAGAATCAGACCTGTCTGGAAAATCAACTTTCCGTCCTGCGTTCGGCCAAGGGAGTGAAAGCGAGAGACACTTCTGGAAATGGCAGTTTCAAGACCGGAAGTACTCAAAGACAGGCAGAGTGCGTAGAAAGGGAAAATTAACTGATAAAGTCCGACCTGTTCTTCTCCAAAGGTATGGCTTAAGAAAATACGGAAAAAGAATCCGAGAACGCGGCTTACAAGACCGGCAGATGTGAGAATCAGTGTTCCTTTAATCAAAGAATGTTTTTTTCTAAACATAATACCCTCATGTCAAAATGATTGCTGCCACGTGCAACGCGGACAGTAACCAGAAATGAACTTATTTTTAAACAACATATTCAAGAAACATCCTTGACAGAACGTAAGACTAGTGATATCCTACAAAAGGAAACCCTAGCATAATACTAGGAAAAGGAAAAGAAAAAGAAGGTGAAGATGTGAAACTGTCAACAAAGGGGAAATACGGATTGCGTGCCTTGATCGATCTGGCCCAATACAGTGAAGATTCTCCGGTTTCCATCACAAGTATTGCAAGACGTCAGGATATTTCAGAACGATATCTGGAACAATTGATGTCGAAGCTGAAAAAAGCAGGACTTGTCAAGAGTATCCGAGGTGCAAATGGTGGATATGTCTTAGCAAAGGAAGCAAAAGATATTTCTGTAGGAGATGTGCTTCGTGCACTGGAAGGGAATCTTGAACCAGTAGAATGCGCCGGACTTGATCCGGAAGGAGAATGCAAAGGCGCGGACAGCTGTGTGACAAAGTATGTGTGGAAACGAATCAATGATAGTATTAACCAGACAGTAGATGAAATCTGGCTGAACCAACTGGTGACAGAAAGTAAATGTCTTGGACATACAGACAATCATCTGGATTATACAAAGTGTAAAAACTGAAAAGAATCATTGTCTACAATTATTTGTGAACAGTAAGAAAACAAAGTAGATAAAATAAAAGTGAGGTAACAGGTAATGGGAAAATTAATTTATCTTGATAATGCAGCAACAACAAAGACAGCACCGGAAGTTGTGGATGCGATGCTCCCATATTTTACAGAGCATTTTGGCAACCCATCCAGTGTTTATGGTTTTGCGGCTGCGAATAAAGAAGTGATCACAAAACAGAGAGAAATCATAGCAAAAGCACTTGGTGCGAAGACAGAGGAGATTTATTTCACAGCTGGTGGTTCTGAATCTGATAACTGGGCGCTGAAAGCTACAGCTGAGGCTTATGAATCAAAGGGAAAACATATCATTACAACAAAGATTGAACATCATGCAATCCTTCATACAGGAGAATATCTCCAGAAGAGAGGATATGAAGTGACTTATCTGGATGTAGATGAGAATGGTATTGTCAGTCCGGAAGCTGTTGAAGCAGCGATCCGTCCGGATACAATTCTGGTCAGCGTAATGTTTGCAAACAATGAGATCGGAAGTATTCAGCCAATCAAAGAAATCGGAGAGATTGCACATAAACATGGAGTACTTTTCCATACAGATGCTGTCCAGGCGTTTGGTCAGGTACCGATCAATGTAGATGAGATGAATATTGATATGCTCAGTTCCAGTGGACATAAACTGAACGGACCAAAGGGAATCGGTTTCCTTTATATCAGAAAAGGTGTGAAGATCCGCTCCTTCGTCCATGGTGGAGCACAGGAGAGAAAGCGCCGTGCAGGAACAGAGAATGTACCTGGAATCGTTGGACTTGGAAAAGCAGTTGAACTTGCAATGGCTTCTATGGATCAGAGAATGAAACAGGAGACAGAACTCCGCGATTATGCAATCTCCAGAATTGAGAAAGAGATTCCATATTGCAGACTGAACGGAGACCGTGTGAAACGTCTTCCAAACAATATTAACTTCAGCTTCCAGTTTGTAGAGGGTGAATCCCTCCTGATCATGCTGGATATGAAAGGAATCTGTGCATCCAGTGGTTCCGCCTGCACATCAGGTTCTCTGGATCCATCCCATGTCCTTCTTGCAATCGGACTGCCGCATGAGATCGCACATGGTTCCCTTCGTATGACACTTGGAGCTGATACAACAAAAGAAGATATCGACTATACAGTAGATCAGCTTAAAGAGATTGTTGCACATCTGCGCAGTATGTCTCCACTCTACGAAGATTTTATAAAAAAGCAGCAGAAGAATGCATAAGTCAGAATGATTTAAAAGAAAAATACAGAATAATTTTTGGATAAAAAGATAAACAAAATGGAGGAATTATATAATGTATACAGAAAAGGTAATGGATCATTTTCAGCATCCAAGAAATGTAGGAGAGATTGAGAACGCCAGCGGTGTAGGAACAGTTGGAAATGCAAAATGTGGAGATATCATGAGAATCTATCTTGACATTGATGAGAATCAGATCATCCGTGATGTGAAGTTCAAGACATTCGGATGTGGAGCAGCTGTTGCAACTTCCAGTATGGCAACAGAGATGGTTAAAGGGAAAAGCATTCAGGAAGCAATGGAAGTAACAAACAAAGCCGTTATGGAAGCTCTTGACGGACTTCCGCCGGTAAAGGTTCACTGTTCACTCCTTGCAGAGGAAGCAATTCATGCAGCACTCTGGGATTATGCAGAGAAGCATGATATTAAGATTGAAGGACTTAAGAAACCGAAGTCAGACATTCATGAAGGCGAAGAAGCAGAGGAAGAGGAATATTAATGAGCAAAGGCAAAGTTGTTGTTGGAATGTCCGGGGGAGTAGACTCCTCCGTGGCAGCCTGGCTTTTGAAAGAACAAGGCTATGATGTGATCGGTGTGACAATGCAGATCTGGCAGGACGAGGAAAACGAAGTTCAAGAAGAAAACGGCGGCTGTTGTGGGCTCAGTGCGGTAGACGATGCAAGACGTGTTGCATCGTCTATTGGCATTCCGTATTATGTGATGAATTTCAAGCAGGAATTTCAGAAAAATGTAATTGATTATTTTACAAAAGAATACCTGAACGGAAGAACACCTAACCCGTGTATTGCCTGCAACCGTTATGTGAAATGGGAAGCACTTCTGCAGAGAAGCCTTTCCATCGGAGCGGACTATATCGCAACAGGACATTATGCGAGAATTGATAAACTTTCGAATGGAAGATATGCAATCCGAAGATCTGCGACGCTTGCGAAAGACCAGACTTATGCACTTTATAATCTGACACAGGAACAGCTGGAACATACATTGATGCCGGTTGGAAATTATTCAAAAGATCAGATCCGTGAGATGGCAGAAAAAATCGGACTGCAGGTGGCAAATAAACCGGATAGTCAGGATATCTGTTTTGTTCCGGATGGAGACTATGCATCTTTTATTGAAGAAAACGCAGATGCTCCGATTCGTCAGGGAAATTTCGTGACACCGGATGGGAAGATCCTTGGAAAACACAAAGGAATCATTCATTATACAGTAGGACAGCGTAAAGGACTTGGGCTTGCATTAGGGTATCCTGCATTTGTACTGGAGATACGTCCGGAGACAGATGAAGTTGTAATCGGAACGTATGAAGAATCACTGACTTATACGTTACGTGCAAATGAACTGAATTTTATGAGCGTAGAGGATATTACAGAACCAATCCGAGTGTTTGCAAAAATCCGCTACAATCATAAAGGGGCCTGGTGTACAGTGGAGAAGACAGGCGAAGATGAGATCACCTGTACATTTGAGGAACCAATCCGCGCGGTGACACCGGGACAGGCAGTTGTTCTTTATGATGGTGAGTATGTATTAGGAGGCGGCACAATATTATGATAAGATGTGATGCCCACATGCATACAAGATTTTCTGAGGATAGTGATGCATCCGTACACTCTATGCTTGATGCAGCAATAGAAAGGGGAATGGAAGCAGTCTGTATTACAGATCATCTGGATAAAGATTTCCCGCAGACTCCGGATTTTCCGGCAGGAGCATTTCTGTTTGATCTGGGAAACTATTTTCAGAGGCTGACACAGTTAAAAGAAGAATATCAGAAGAAACTGGAAGTCCGAATCGGTGTAGAGATCGGACTTCAGCCGCATCTGGGGGAATATTACCGGAATCTGACAGAGAAATATCCATTTGATTTTGTGATTGGATCTGTGCACCTGATCCATGGACAGGACCCGTATTATAGAACTTTTTTTGAAGGTCGAAGTGATGAGGAAGCTTATCAGGAAGCTTTTCAGGTGACGATAGAGAATTTGAAAAAGGTAAATTCTTTTGACAGCCTGGGACATCTGGACTACGTTGTCCGTTATGGAATGCATCAGGCGGAGGAATATTCCTATAAAAAGTATGCGGAAGAGATCGACGAAATTCTGAAAATTCTGATTGCACAGGGAAAAGGACTTGAGATGAATATGGCCGGGATGAAGTATGGGCTTGGATTTCCGAACCCACATCCGGATGTGATCAGAAGATACAGAGAACTCGGTGGTGAAATTGTCACAATTGGTGCAGATGCACACCGTCCGGAACATGTAGCTTTTGACTATGAACAGGCGGGAGAGATACTTACAGGCTGCGGTTTTAGTTATTATGCAGAATTTAAGGGGCGGAAACCGGTATTTAGGAGAATTGTTCCATAAAATTAGAATTATATGAATTTAAGACTTGAATTTTTGTTCTTGTTTTAGTACAATGAATCTAGTTGATGAATATTTAACAATTATCGCTTTGTTAAATTCATCGCCATGGCTGGAGATACAGTCATAAATTTTTTAAACTTTTTAGGAGGAATTAATCATGGCAGTAAAAGTAGCGATTAATGGTTTTGGACGTATCGGACGTCTTGCTTTCAGACAGATGTTCGGAGCAGAAGGATATGAGGTAGTAGCAATCAACGACCTTACATCTCCTAAGATGCTTGCTCACTTATTAAAATATGACTCAACTCAGGGAACATACGCTCTTGCAGACACAGTAGAAGCAGGAGAGGATTCCATCACAGTTGACGGAAAAGAGATCAAGATCTACGCAAAAGCTAACGCAGCTGAACTTCCTTGGGGAGAAATCGGTGTTGACGTTGTTCTGGAGTGTACAGGATTCTACACATCCAAAGCAAAAGCTCAGGCTCACATCGATGCAGGTGCTAAGAAAGTAGTTATTTCTGCTCCAGCTGGAAATGACCTTCCGACAATCGTTTACAATGTAAACCACGAGACACTTTCAAAAGATGAGAACATCATCTCTGCAGCTTCTTGTACAACAAACTGCCTGGCTCCGATGGCAAAAGCTCTTAACGACCTTGCAGCAATCAAGTCCGGTATCATGTGTACAATCCACGCTTACACAGGAGATCAGATGACACTTGATGGACCGCAGAGAAAAGGTGATCTTAGAAGATCCCGTGCAGCTGCAGTTAACATCGTACCAAACAGCACAGGTGCTGCTAAGGCAATCGGTCTTGTTATCCCAGAACTGAATGGCAAGCTGATCGGATCTGCACAGCGTGTTCCTACACCAACAGGATCTACAACAATCCTTACAGCAGTTGTTAAGAAAGCAGGCGTTACAAAAGAGGATATCAACGCAGCTATGAAGGCAGCAGCTAACGAGTCATTCGGTTACAACGAGGATGAGATCGTATCTTCAGATATCGTTGGAATGAGATTTGGTTCATTATTCGATGCAACACAGACAATGGTTAACCAGGTTTCTGACGATCTGTACGAGGTACAGGTTGTTTCTTGGTATGATAACGAGAACAGCTACACATCTCAGATGGTTCGTACAATCAAGCACTTCGGAAAACTTCTGAACGCTTAATTTTCTGCGAACGGGTGTAGAAGAATAGACTCAGAAAGGGTCCGGTCTGAAGAGGACCGGGCCCTTTTTTTCCAAAAGACCAAACAAAAAAATGTCTGAGGAATGACTGTTAACAGAGCGGACAACAATACCGCTTGCCCTTATTCATCTGCTTTTGCAGAAATAAAAGTTAAGGAGATATAGAGATGCTGAACAAAAAAAGTGTTGACGATATCAATGTAAAAGGACAGAAAGTACTTGTAAGATGCGACTTCAACGTTCCGCTTCAGGATGGAAAGATCACAGATGAGAAC
>OLIV01000784.1_pt1 | contig 18027 bp, 13 predicted proteins | sample 1601411 | NCBI WGS metagenome assembly OLIV01 (sample SAMN03922450, study PRJEB24848) | human gut metagenome | isolation source: stool sample | host: Homo sapiens | place: Germany | collected 2009-11 | reverse complement strand
CTCTTCTGCTGAACCGCACCACCGAGTTTAAAGCCTTTGCCTGTTATCTGTGCCAAAATTTCCTTTGTAACTGGTATCGTGACAACTGAGTTTGGAGCAGGATTAAATGTACTTCCATAATACATATCACTGCTATCAGCTTTTTTAAACTGCAAAACATTCTGTTCACCAGAACCTGCCTCAGCATCTGTAACAGTCAACTTCAAGAAGTCATTCACTGCGACATCAGAAGCCTCAAGAATAATAGCTTCAGTTTCTGCCCATTTTAGACCATCTTCACCTTGAGTTGCCTCAATGGTTATTGGAGTCGTAACTAAATCTTTCTCAACAGCACTAACGCTAAGACTTGCACATGCTGCAAACACTAGAGTAAATAACTTTTTCATAAGCTCTTAAAAATTTTTATAGGTTTAAATATTGTTTTTAGAATCAACACGTTTATTGGTTCTTTTCGGTGGCAAATATACGACAAAAGTAGCGAAATACATGATATTATCTTGCTCATTATCAATACTATTCTTTCTACATGCCATTTTTTTTAGAATTTGATGCAATTTATCTAAACTAAACTTTCGCATGTGGGTTAAGTACGGGCTAGGAGCTTCTGCCCTTTCTGGGCATATTGGGTAATTTAAACCGTACAGGTCGAAAAGTTTTATGGTTGCATGCAAGCACATGAAGAAGAATACTCAAGTGGTTCAGTCAGCTAACTCAAGTGGTTCAATCAAGCAACTCAAGTAGTTCAGTCAGCGAGTTCAGACGTCTCTGTTAGCTGATGCAGACGTCTCGATAAGCTTACAGATACGTCTCCGTTAGCCTACGCAGTCATATTTGTAACCCTACGCAGTCATATTCGTAACCCGATGCAGTCATATTCGTAACCCTACGCAGCCATATTTGTAACCCCACGCAGCCATATTTGTAACCCGATGCAGCCGTATTCGTGAATAAGTTTTATGTAATCATCTATCATCCATCACGATTTGTACTCCTAAGCTTCTTAATACACTAATATACAGACGTTTAAATAGTGTGATGGATTCTTCAAAAACGGAAATATCCATCACGCTATCCATCACGATTTGGGGTTATCCCTCACAATATTCACACTACACATTACCAGATACTGCATATCATTGTTGAAACACTTGCGATAGTTCAAATGAGGCTCACTTGAATCTGGACAGGATGTATCCGAAATTACATCGCGACGTATCTGGCGCTGCGTCGTGACGCGTCTGTTATCACGTCGGGACGTACCAGATGCTACGTCGGGACGCAATTTCGGGAACAGCATTGGAGATTATACGGGAAAAACAGCATCAAAAACAATAGGCATTGAACCGAAAAAACGCCTTTTTGCTCAATGCCTCCTGCCTTTTGCCTCAAAAACACCGCTAAAAATCACCAAAAACACCTAAGTATCGCTATTTTTATGGCAATATATGGCAGATTATGGCAATTAAAAAGCTATTGCAATATCGGTATCAACTAACAATCAGGCTGTTACCAGCTTATATGGCAATATGGCAATTCTTTTACGAAAAAAAATCCTACAGAAGTCTTTCACCACAAGAAAACAAGTTAGAAATAGCATAAAGAGGATTGACTAATATCTTCTTCCCTTTTGGGCTGACAAACTCCCCAAAGTTCTCCAAAGAACAGCGAATGGCATACTTAATATGCTCTTTTTCCATAAAAACATAAAGACTCGCCATCGAACCTCGTAAACCAGACTTCACTTCCATCGGAACAATGTCAATGCCACGAGACAAGACATAATCAACCTCCGAAACGGTTCCACGAGTCAAGTTTTGCCAATAGTATAAGTCATGGCGCTCATTAGGCGACATATACTTTAGTAATTCCAATCCTGCCACCATCTCCGTCAAACTACCCTTATCAACTAAGTCTGCAGCATTGTCAACCAATAGTTCTTTCACTATAGAATTAGTAGAGTCTCCTATTCCTAACAGATTGAGGAGAAAGCCATGATCTATCAGATTATACTTCACAAACTTCGGATTAATCTCTGCACCAAGCGGAATGCCATTTGCCGCAGTATGCCATACAGGTATAATGATACCAGCATCTCTAAGCATCTCCAAAGCATTCTTGACTTGCGCAGTCGTATATCCCCCTTCCACTTGGCTAAACACGAATTTACTCCCCACTTGATGAGCCACACTAAACAATGTTTGACGCAGCAAAACAGGATTGACCTTAGCTTTATATTTCACGAAATCATCTATATAAGTTTGCTTCAACTCACTAAGCACAGAGTCTACTTCCAAATAACTATTCGTATCAACGTACTTAGCCACAGCAGCAGGCATACCACCTATAAGCAAGAATGAACGAAACCTCTCCACTAATCGCTCATAGAAGACATTCATCAATGGCTTTTGAGAGGTTGCATTCCGTTTCATACTTACCAATCCATCATCACCTAAAGCATAAAGGAATTCATCAAAAGACATCGGATATACAAACATCGAGCGGATACGCCCTACTCCATAAGCACCTAAATCCTTCAATGCAAATTCCAATAGCGATCCAGCCGCCACTACATGAAGTTCAGGATAATCTTCCTTGAAAAACCACAAGCTATGGATGGCATTAGGGCATGCCTGTATCTCATCTAAGAACAACAAGGTTTTGCCAGGAATAACGGGAACTTTGAAATATGCCGACAATTGCTCCGAAATAAACTTCACGTTTAAATCGCCATCAAAGAATTCCTTGACAGTCTTATCACGCTCAAAGTTCACTTCCAAGAAATAAGGAAAGGACTCTCCCAAGTGTCTAATGGCACTTGACTTACCTACCTGCCTTGCTCCTCTCACAAGCAATGGTTTATGCTCTACAGAACTTTTCCACGCTTCAAACTCTTTATCTATTTGTCTTTTCAGATACTTCATATCTCTATATTATTGATTTTCAATGCAAAGATAATGCAAACGAGCGCAATGAAAGCTTGCTTTCTGATTGCCGAGTGCAGCTTATCTTATGCAAAGATAGCACTTTTATCTGAATAAAAGCCAATCAATTAAGCTTTTTTATAAAAAAGTCAGAGGTTATTTGATGCTAAATTATAAAAAAGTCAGAGGTTTTTTGATGTTAAATTATAAAAAAGTCAGAGCCTTGGCTGTAGCAGTTGTAGCAGTTCCCCAAAGTGGATGTCTTATACGTGAAAAAGTTGTCACCTTTAGGATGGTTAAACTAAATTTGTTACTATCTATTTTTCTTATCACTAAATGAGTTACGCATTTTTATTTTTATCACTATATGGGTTGTCAGCGGATACCCATTATACCTAACTAGGTTACTCTTTTTAAGGAGCTATCCCTAGAAAGGTTACGGTGATGATATTCTTTCAAATGCAAAGATACACATTTTCAACTAATTAGAAGAATTTTCCCAAGGATTTTTCCACATTTTCTGCTGTGGCCCCACTTGAGTATGTGCAACTGATGGTGTTTGATTACCGATACTCATATGCGGTCTTTCGTCGTTATAAAACGCAATAATCCTGGTCAGTTCCTTCTTACATACTTTACGAGTAGGAATTGTCATTCTATAAAGCCATTCTGTTTTTAAAATGCCGTTTGCACGTTCTGCTATAGCATTCTCCAAAGGATCTCCTGTTTGAGTCATACTTATTTGTGAGCCATGACTTTTTAGGATAGATACATAATTCTGACTGCAATACTGGCTTCCTCTGTCAGAGTGATGAATGAGTCCTTTTGCAGTTTCTTCATCAATGCTTTTATATGCCATTTTAAGCGCTTCTAATGGATATACAGTTTCTAATGTTGGACCAACAGCCCATCCAACGATTTTATGGGAATACAGGTCTGTTATAAGCGAGAGATAGCACACACCTTCATTGGTTTCAACATAGGTGATGTCACTTGCCCAAATCTGGTTCGGATGGGTAGGAACTACTCCCTTAATCAGGTTTGGGTATTTGCGATAATTATGGTCGGAATCTGTTGTCTTATAGCGCCTACGGCGCTTTATACGTACCATGAGTCCATGCTTACGCAGCATCTCAATAAATGCGTCACGACCAGGGAAGCAGCCAGTATCCTCAAACATCTGTTTCAATATGGCATGCAACTTTGCAGCTCCTAAGCCAGGATTCGACTTACGATACTCACGTGCCTTTTCAATGATGATAGACTCAATGGCCTCTTCAGCAAAGCCGTCAGAGACATTGCGCTTATTATATGCTTGCCGGGTGAAACCAAACAGCCCGCATAGAGTGCCTAAACCTTGGCTCTGGCACTCTGTGCGGAGCAAGCTTACTGTTTGGTACCAGATTTTTTTCTCACAGGAATATTGAAGGTTTCTTCTGCGAGGTCAATCATGGTGGAGAATGCCTTAGAGCGAAGCTTCTCTAACTCCAAAGCCTTGCGGAGACGCTTAATCTCTGCATCTTTCTCTTTCAACTGTTCATTTGTTGTCTTTGCCATATCGTCACGGTTTTGGTCTTCTGGCGGCAAAGATAACAAATCTTTTTCATTTAAGAACTTATCCATCCAAGAAAATAGCACTGTACGACTGCTTATATAGTATTTCTTGATGATTTCTTCTGCTGGGAGCCCACTCTCCATATACTCTCGAACTATCATGATACGATCATCATCTGTAAAAGAGTAGCTATTCAACTCTACCTCACGGGTCTCAAACCAACCAGTGTCCTCATTATACACACGTTCAATTCTTGTCTTACGTTTCATTGTCACTTCTGTTTGTTCCTAAGTGACAACCTTTTTCAGGGAAGTACAGGACACGAAAAAGCCAGAAAAAAGAGGGTGCACCATGAACTGATGGCACACCCTCCTAAAACAACTAACAATTTCACTAAACTTATAACTTACCAATCTTCTTCATTCTGTCTACCTGCGTCTTTACGACATCCAATGTTGATTTATCAGTAGAAAAAACGGAGTTCAGACCTTGCGCTTCCTGAGCAGGATCACCAGTGTAGTCATCACCTACCTGCCACTGCTCATGCTTAGGATTGGCAAAGCCGCCCCATCCCCAGAAGTTGCAACCGGCAAAGTAACCGCCAGATGCAGCATTGTCGCCAACAAGACTGAACACATACTTATAATATCCATCACGTGCTTCTGTTGTAGAAGAAGTTGAGAAAGAGAAACCATCACGAGGATAGCCGAACTCCTCCATCACCAATGGCTTCCTGATACGTCCGCATACCTCAAGATGCTCATCAATATACTCCTTTGTGTTCTGGCAGGAGATTCCCAAATCTTCCTGCAAATGGTCTTTTCTCGCCCAACTCCAGTTGTATGGCCAAAGATGAATATTGCAATAATCTACATTCTTGTCGGCACAAATCCGTTCCCAACAGTTCAGTTCTCCTTCACATCCCCATTTACCTTCGCTACCGATAGAAATCAGATGATTCTTATCGAGCGAACGGATCAGCTTGCTCGCTTCACCCAGCCACTTTTCGAAAGCAGGCAACTGCTCTTTGCTGAAAGCACGAGGCTCATTACCTATCTGCCATGACATGATAGCCGGGTCGTCCTTATACTTCTTCTTTGTATATCTGTTGGTTCTCGTAAGTATGAATTTCACATAATCATAGAAAAGCTGATGCGCCTTTTCGCAGGATGCATATTTGGCGACGAAGTTCATGAAGGCAGGATATCCATCTTCGTTAGGACGGGGAGCCTGACCCAAACCAGCCTGCTCCAGGTAATAGCCATAACCGCCACTCCATTCCCAGGAATTGTTCAGATAGAGCACGGCCAGCATCTTGCGTTTGCCCATCTCCATCAGCAGATAGTCGAGACCGGCAAGAATCGTATCATTATAAACGCCCGGAGCTTCTTGTAGCGTCGGCTCAACCTTGGTCTTCACTCCTCGCTTTCCATCAGAGCCCACCAGGATGCGGAGATTATCAATGCCCATCTCCTTCATTTTATCGAGTTCCTTGCAGAGACGTTCACGGTTGCCGCCCTGTCCTTCTGAACCGAGGATGGCACCATACCAGAAATTGGTACCTACATAATAATAAGGTTTACCGTCGCGAACGAAATGTCCGTCCTTCACCTGCACAAAGTTTGACTTTGCCGAGATATTGCATGTAGCCAATGCCATCATCAATAAAACAAATATCTTCTTCATTTATTTATTAAGTTTACAGTTTAAAGATTCATTTTCGGTTGCAAAGATACGAAATAAGGGCAAAAAAGCATGATACTTTTTTGCCCTTTCTACATATAAATCTAAACTATGCTTATTTATTATTGCTTTTTCTCTATTTTTCTAAGGTTTCGGATAGATTTTCAGGTAATCTTCCATCCCTTCGGCTGCTCCCTGCATCACACCTTTAAATATATAGGAGTCGGAAACCACCTGCTTCTTTCTGTCGAAGATGGTCATGTGAGGAAGAGGCTGCACATTGATATCCCAGACATACGGGATAAGACCTGCCTTCATCATTTCGGCAGTCACAGCACCATACCATGCCATCATACTCTCATTGTGCTTCTCCTGATTACCACCGAAGAGAGAGGCATCCTTACGGTTGGCACCATATTCGCCGATGACTACCGGATAGCCCAGATCTACAAACTTCTGTTTCATCTTCATCACCTGATTGGTGATATGCTGGTAGGCATCCACGTTCTTATTATTATACCAGATGGTGTTTACGGTTCGTCCCTGGTCATCGGCAGGCGCATGTCCTTTCCAATAAAGAGCCACCTTGCCCCAATCGGCATCTTTGTCCATCAAGGTAAATATATAAGGATCGTAGAAATGAACCTCTGCCATCAGACGGTTCTTTACCTTATCCTTCAGACGGGTGATGTCGTAAGAATCCTTTGCAGCCAAATCAATCTCGGTCTTTGGAGTCTGTACGATGAGCACACGGCTGGCATTATTACCACCGGTAGCACGGACGGCATCGATAAACACCTGTTCGTATGCCAGGAGACGGTCGGCAAACTCCTTACTATCAGGAGCCAGCATGTCGCCTTGAACCTGCGGACTGGCGCCTCCCACTCCCGGTTCGTTGAGGGCAGCAAAGAGAACCCGCTGGTCATACGTCTTGAATTCTTTTGCTATATTCGTCCACAGCTTGCGGAACATCTCCTTATATTCTGTCACATTCGCCTCACTGGTAAAGGCATCATGCTCCATCCATCCGCCATCCCAGTGTTCGTTGATGATGACACAGAGACCGGCATTGAGACCATAGTTTACGATTTCCTTGATTCGTTTCATCCAGACAGGATCTATGGTCATATTCTCCTTATCCGTAAGATGTCCAGCCACCCAGGATGTAGGAATGCGAAGACTGTTGAATCCCTGCTGTTTCAAACTCCGGATATAGCTCTCAGTAGTCTTATCATTCTGCCATGAAGTTTCCGACTTCAGTCCTGCCTGATTGGTAAAGACATCATTCCAGTCGCACGCCTCCATCGTATTACCCAGGTTGACTCCTGGAGCCATATAGTGAGCCAGTTCGGTAGCCGTGAGTTTCATTTCAGAGATACGGCCATCCACTGGTTTAACCTGTGCGCCAGCCCAAGCGAAATGAGCGGCAGCCAATATAATCATAACTATCTTTTTCATATATCAATCTAACGTATTATCGGGTTTTGAAGTTATCATGTTGCAAAGATAGCGAAAAAACTGTAGCGTGAATGTATACTTTTGATAAAAGGATAGGTATATTATGTTAGGATGTACGATATTTGCACAAAAAAAGGACGCACATCAGAGAAAAATTCCCCTGATATGCGCCCACACCTACTTTATATCAAACCTAAAGACTTAATATTTCGTTTTTTATTTAGCAGGCCACTTTGCTGCTGCAACTCCGGCTGTAATACTCTCAAGCATATTAGTATTGCTAACACTTGCACCAGCACGGTTGAAGATGGTCATGCTAGGAAGACCACCATTGGTATCCCATGCCATTGGCACACAACCATTATTGATAGCACTAGTTACAACAGCCTTGTAATAGTCCTTAACTGATGCATCATGAACAGCATCCTTACCGATGGCCAGACGCTGGTTGGCACCAAACTCACCAATCACTACAGGATAGCCCTTGTCGAAGAAGTTGGTCTTCATCTTCTTCATCTGAGCCTCAACATACTCCTCGTTGTATTTGGCATCAGCTGTACGACCAGCCTCAGAACCATTGGTATTGTTCTTGCCCCAATAGAGGCAATACTTACCCCAATCCTTGTCTTCACTCAGATCGGTAAAATTATATGGATCATAGAAGTGAACCTCTACCATCAATCGGTCGGTAGCAGAATCCTTAATCTTAGACATGTAGTTGTTGGCTACGAATTTATTGATATCGGTATTAGGGCCCTGAACTATCAGAACTCGCTTGGCATTGTTGCCACCTGTAGCACGCACTGCCTCAATGAAAGTCTGCTCATACTCAGCAATACGGTTACTCATATCAGCCACACCAATGATATCACCTTCACCTGCTCCTACACCTGGCTCATTCATGCCGGCAAAGAGAAGATGCTCATCATATGTCTTGAAATTATCGGCAATCTGAGTCCATATTTTAGTGAGCTGAGCCTTGGTAGTCTTGATGTCTGCATTGGCTGTCATACCATTGTGCTCTATCCATCCACCATCCCAATGCTGGTTGATGATAACATAGAGGCCATCCTTGATACAGTAATCAACCACCTCTTTTACTCGCTTCATCCAAGCAGGGTCGATAGTGCATTTTTCAGCATCACTAATATGTCCCATCACCCAAGAACAAGGAATACGGATACTCTTGAAACCGGCAGCCTTCACTGCATCAATCAAAGCCTGAGTGGTCTTGACATTCTGCCAGACTGTCTCTGTTTCGATACCAGCATTCTTCCAGAGATTCTTGCTGTCGCCACCTTCCAGGGTGTTACCGAGGTTCCAACCTGGATACATCAACTGAGCCACCTCCATGGCAGTCTTGTTCATATCAGCAGGTGGTACATCAGGAGTAACAACAGCCCCCTTCTTGGCACGGGTAATCGTAACATCCTTACGGCTATAGCCCTGGATGATGCGAACGGTAGCAGTAGTTACTTCATCTTCCTGAGAAGCGGCTACGGTTACATCGAAATTGTATGTGCCGGCAGCCTGATCCTTATAAGCAACAGAGCACCAGTCGGCACCTTCTATCACGGAAGCTGTAGGCTGAGCATCTGCCTGAACATTGATGGTCTGCACTCCGCCAGTACCGTCAAATGAAAGCTCTGGGTTGAGAACCTTGAAGCTAGGCTCATCATAATCATCGTCTTCGTAAGAGCAAGCCGAGAAAGCCAATCCGCAGACTATGCCCAAGAGCAACAAATATAGATATTTGAATTTCTTCATATTCTTTCTGTTTTGTTGAGAACCCGATAAGTTCTGAGAACTATCGGATTCTCTGTATTATTATTTATCAACCATTACCATTGTGGGACAGCGAAAAGACTGTGAACTGTAAACTTAGCGCGCATAGACTTATTAAAGCCCAGCTCTCGCATCAAATCACCATCCTTGACACCAAATGCACAATTATCCTTTGTAGCAGCATAGCAATTAAACAATTCCAAACGATACTTAGGATTTTCATTGGCGTCAACCACCTTAGACTTATCGTAAGAAACAGCCTTACCGTCAAGATAGAACTCATCCAAAGTACTGTGTGTGCCTGGGAAGAAACCATAAAGGTCAGCAATCTCAACGAATGTCATGATAGTACCACCTTCAAAGCCCGAACCTTCATAAGTCATATCGAACTGATTGTTCTCGAGAGAGTATTGTCCCTTGTCACTCTTAACAACTTTCAAAGTAGAACCATCGTTATATCCAAACAACTGAGCTTCACCTTCACCCCAGCCACGAACGGCATTGAATGTAGGAGTGTAGACACCAGTACCATCACTTGTGTTGGAAACAACGGTAAAGGTTACCTCGAAAGTATGGTTGAATGCAAGAGCAGGTTCACCAGCATCACCAGGGCCTCCACTAGCTCGGAATGGGGAATTCTGAGCAGTACCAGAACCCCAGATATTGAACAACTCTATACGATAGTTGCCGTTATCTTCGATATCACCATAATGGAACTTATTGGCATCAAACTTCAAATCCTGTCCATCAGCCTTGATAGCATCAATGCGAACCAATGCCTTAGGATATTTTGCAGCAAAGCCTTCCAAATCGAGGACGTAAACCTTACCATTTGTGCGGGCTTCTGTTGTTTCAAGTTTAACAGTATATTGACCAACAGCCTTTGAACCACCAGAAACGACTGTTGTTGCGCCATCCCAGTTGCCACCATCACCCCAAGCAGTCAACTTGGCAACATAGCCATTCTTGACATCAGAGGTTACATAGTTATAAATCATCAACTGACCATCACTAGAACGGATTACACCCAACTGAAGTGCCTCGTCAGAAAGAGACATCACCTTGATCTTGGTTTCATCAGTACGGGTGATACCACCGATATACTCTACTGCATTCAGAGGGTCAATGGTCATTGTGATTGTCTTATTCTTCTCATCAACGGTAAATGTACCTTCAGAATCCTTATAAGAACCATCAGCCTGAACCTGATGAACCTTTACCTTATCATTGCCATCTTCATCCTTATAGAATGTCATTGTACCATTACAATGGCTAGGATCAGTGATTGCCCAAGACTTTATACTTGCATAATCTGCATCCCAACCAGTAGTTTCACCTACAACAGGCTGATTATTGGTATAAGAAGCCCAACTTGCATCCTTGCCATAGAAGAATACAGGACCAACAAACTTATAATGAGATTCATCTGGTTTCAAGTCAAACTCCCAAGTATTATACAACTTCTCCTTGTCAAACTTCACATTCTTTGCTACAGAAACCGGACGGATAGCCAATGCCTGATAAACAGGAGTGGAAGTGCGACGTGCTACATTCTGGTCGAAGCTATATGCCATGGCAAATCGGTTGTCGGTGGCATTGATAGAACCAGAGAGATAGTAACCGTTCAAGCCCTCACCGGAAACATTGCCCTGAGTACGGGTACCGGCTGCAGGCAAGAAGATAGAGTTACCATTAGGACCGGTAAACTTGTAACCAGCTACATGATTCTCGGTATCCTCTACCCATTCTTTCTTACACTCTGTGAAAAGTTCCTCAAACTCATCGATGGTTGGCATGGTAACCCATGAACCATATACCTTGTTGGCAACATCGCGGTCGGTCTTATAAATATCTGCAGAAGCATAATCTTCCAGATTGATAGATGTCTGGAAACCGGTCATATCACCAAATCCGAAGAGACCACCCAGCTGCTTCTCATCAGTAGCACCTACATTATACTTGGCCCACTTGGTAGAAAGGCCCAGGTCAACGAGGTCAGTATCAGGATTGAAATCAGCTGGAGCAGTTGTGAAGGTACGGTCTTCACCATATACAGTACCATTTCCGAGGTCGAGATAGGCAGTATAGTGGTAAGTTGTATTAGGCAACAGACCCTCTGCCTTGATTTCGTAATTGTCGTTGATGCCAGCAGCCACGATACGAACACCGGCACGCACCTTCTCAGAGCCCTCGACACCAGAGATTACGATACCGCTGGTAGCCTCCTGAGGAGCCTTCTCCAACTTACCGGTCAGGATAACAGAGTTGGCTGTCAAATCCTTCGGTTCGCCGGTAATAGCCTTGGCATCGGTCATGATGGCACTCTGTACAGAACCTTTGTAGGTTACCCTACCCTGCAAGGTAACATAAGCCTGATAGTAAACCACATCACCTGGCATACCGGATACTGTAGCCTGGAATTCACTACTACCCGAAGCTGCCACCTTCTCACTCAAGTTATCTTCGCTCTTACCATAGTAGAAGCCTAATGCATAGGCACTGGCATTCTGCTCTTCGAGACCCTTCACCATGCCATGGAATGTAGCGGATGTCACGGTCACATCAGCAGAACCTGTGGTCACCGACTCGTCGGTGAGCAGCGGAGTATTGCTGATAGAATAATCATCATCGCTACAGCCTGTCATGAAGATACCCATGACAAAAGCCATAATTCCGTATAATATTTTATTCTTCATAAGTTTGCGCTATTAAAGTTATTGAATTGTGCAGGAAACAATCTCTATGTCGATGTTGTCGGTTGAGCCACCGTAGTCGCCAAAACCATCCAACTGAATTGACAGGTCGAGACATGTTGCCGTGAAGGTCTGTGTAGAACCGGTGGTATTGGTAAGTGAAACAGTAGTCTCACCGCCATTGGTATCTACTGCAACAGCATCAGGAAGATCGTATGCACCTGGTTCCCATGTTTGCTTGATATTATTATCAATCAAAGCACACTTAGGAGTCTTGCTCCATGTCACGCCACCCTTAATCTTGAAGGTAACGGTGATGGTCTGGTTCTTCTTCAGCTTCACAGACTTCACATCCTTGAAGAGTCCCTTGCCTGTTTCACCATAATGATGGAAGCCGATGCGGAGGCAACCATTCTCAACCCACATGATACCCTCGTTGTGGATGATGGAATTGTCGATAGCCACCTTGGTAGGACCAACAGGACCCGTAGCAATCTTCTTGTAAGCCAACTTAGCTACGAGATAGGAGTTGACCAAGCCATTCTCATCCGTTGTCTCAGGAATACCGATAGTGAGATACTGATCATCGGTAGAGTTGCCAAGGATATAGAACTTCTTGCCCTTCAATTCGATGGTGCGCTTATCGCCTGCCACAGCAAATACAGAGATTTCCTTATCGAAGGTCATGGTATTCTCGGTGATTTTCACCTTACCATCTACCTCACCACATTCATAATTGTAAGAGCCATCAGAAGCCTTACTGATAGTCAACTCGAAGTTATCGATTGCCTTGTCGCCAAGAGCAGGAGCCCATGTAGTATTGTACTTACCTCCGATTACGCTCTCCCACGCCTTCACATTAGGAGAACCATTCCACCACAAGAAATCATAAGGAGTCTCAGAATCCAAATTGAAAGTCATCTTGCTACCAACATACTTGTCACCATTGATATCAGCAGTGAACAAGTCGGTATGGATATTCTCGAAAGTTGGAAGAATTGGCTTCACTGTCTCAATCAGATTCTGGTCTGCCTTAGGAATGCAAGCACCCTTGGTAGCAATCACATCCTCTGAAACGAAGTTCCATACAAGATACCAGTTGCCCTCTGAATTGGTACGTTTTGTCACCAACTGAAGGAGGTATGGAGTCAACTCAACAATCTGAATGTCCTGAGTATAGTTGGAGCAAACTGCATCAAAACCTATATTATGCATCGCATAGCAGTCGTTGAAAGTGATGGTAGGCTTGGTCTTGTCGCCCAATCCCAGATTGAACTTGCCCACCATGTTGCTACCTGTGCTGGCACCCTTCTCACCCGACTCACCACGATACATGGTAGCCACACAACCATTCTTAGCATCCATGCTGAATGTCATGTAAGAATCCATGTAAGGATCAGTTTCAGGAATCAGCCAGCTCTGGAAGCCAGGATCCCAGTTTGGTTTCCAATTATCAGAACCGAAGAGGATATCCTTATAAACGGCATTTGCCTCTTCATCAGCAGTATATCCCTTACCGTCGTAGTCAGGATCGTAAGGAGAGCAATACATCACAGGACTCGTACAACGGCCGATATTGTAATTACCATCGCAAGGATACCATTTTTTGCTGACACCGGCAGCGAGCGTTTCGGCAGATGGGAAAGCCTCGCCCGTCTTGTAATTCTTATCTGCCAGGAGGAACCACTTGTCATCGTTCAAGAGAGAGAAGTCGTTCTTTGAAAGACTCAACTTATAAGGCTCGCCATAAACGATACCACCAGGAGTTTCCACACCAAAGGTTACCTCATAATCGCCGGCAAAAGGCAATTCTACATCCAAAGCCTGCTGGGACTTACGTCCCACAGGAGTTATCCAAAGCGGAGTGGCATCAGGAATCTTGGATTCCAGCTTCACGATGTTACCATCTATGGTAACCGTATAAGCCTTACCCTCCACCAAATCTTCTGGAGAGTATGTATTCTTGCCAAATCCGAAATCTTCTGGTGAGCAAGATGCCAACAAGAAGACTGCCATGGCAACAAGAAGCGTATATATAAGATTATGTATTTTCATATCTTCTTATTATTAAATGTTTATTATATTACCTACCCAACTTTACCATCCGGCATTCTGAGTCAGAACGTTACCGGAAAGCGTAATCTGAGTATTAGGAATCTGCATCAGACCCTTCTTGCTGGTAAAGTTGTCAACAGCAAACTTGGTAGCTGCCTCCACTCCACCATTCTTTACCTTGGCACCATTCTGAGCCTTGGCAATTTCCTGTGCTGCATAAGAACCATCCTTGCCGTAACGCATCAAATCCCAGAAGTGAACACCTTCGAAAGCCAACTCGATGGCGCGCTCCTTGCGAATATTCTCAATACTGTAGTCTTCTGGTTCAAGACCCACACGGGCACGTACCTTGTTCAGACCATCGGCAGTGCCATTCAGCTCAGAGTGCATCAAGAGCACATCAGCATAACGCATGATGGTATAATCCTGATAGTAAGTGATGTTCTGATGCTGCTCACCCAACTGGAAGCCCACTTCCTGTCGAGTACCATCGGCAAAACACATTGGAGCATACTTGCGGGTATAATAACCCGTATACTCATAAGAGTCAGACTCATCTGCTGTAAAACCGGCATCCTTGCAGCTCCAGACACAGGCATTGAAACGAGGATCGTTTCTAAACTGCTCTACGAAATAAGGAGTAACCGGGCAAGCTCCCCAACCACTGGCGATGCATATATCAGTAGCACAACGGTTGCGAGGACCCAAATATACCGAGAAGGTATTACCATCACCATTGCCATTGTAATCGTGGGTAGAGTTCAGCTTCAGGTTCAAGACAATCTCCTTAGAGAGACTACCCTGTCCTGCCTTCCAGGTCTTTCCGTCATACCACTTGCCGGCATAGGTTGTTTCCCAGGCATAGTTACCCGTTGAAGAAGCATCCTTGGTACAGGAAGGCATCCAGAAATCGGCATAGTTCTTCTCCAACTCATAGCCACCGTTTTCTACCACATCATTGATGGCAGCAGTAGCCTCAGCCTTGGAACATGCAGGATGCTCCTCGCCGTAATATCCCGTATAATAAAGGTATGCGCGAGCCAGCAAAGCCTCAGCAGCATACTTGGTGATGCGGCCATCATTGGAATCACGGTCCTTCAAAGGATAAGCATCGGCAGGAATATTGGCTGCGGCATACTTCAAGTCATCGAAGATAGCCTGATATACTTCCTTCACCGGAGTACGCGGTATGTTTGCCTCAGAAGGTTCGAGCAACAAAGGCACATCACCAAACAAACGGGCCAAATCGAAATAGAGGATGCCACGAAGGGCACGAGCCTCGCCCATGATACGGCCTTCTGCCTTGGTATCACCATTCCACTTGATGGTAGCATCAGCCTGAATCAGCTGATTGCAACGGTAGATGGCCTGATAATAATTCTTCCAATCTGTATTGAAGAGATCTGTATATGATGGAGCAACTGTCAAATCAAACTGGTCGATGGCATTATTGTTCTTGGCATCAGAAAGACCCAAGCCTGCGAAAGCCTGCTCGGAGGCAAACTCAGCCGTCAGGTACATACCGACACCTTCATCGCTCAATGTACGCTGCCATCCATCGTAGCAGCCCACAAGATCCATGTCTGCTGCAGCCGGTGTGCTGTAAGCAGTCTCGGAATTCATCTTTGTCTTAGATGAAGTGTCCAGGAAGTCATCGCATGACGTCAAAGCCATGGAAGAGAGAATCAGGGCACTCATCAATATATGTTTCTTATTCATATTACTTTCTGTTTAAGAGTTAGAATGCAAGATTTAAACCAACGATGAAAGTACGAGGATGTGGATAGTAACCCATATCAACTCCTGATACCCAGGAATCGCTGCTGTTACCATCTGTACCGTTGAATGAACCGATTTCCGGATCCATACCATCATACTTGGTCAAAGTAAAGAGATTCTGCACCTGGAAATAGAGGCGCATCTTAGAGAGTCCCTTCCAAGAGATGAGCTTCTTGAAATCGTAGCCCATGGTAAGGTTCTGCAAGCGGATGTAGTCGCCATCCTGCAAGTAGAGGTCTGAGAACAACCAGTTACCAACATCTCCGTAGGTAACACGAGGAATCTCATTGCTTGTACCCTCACCTGTCCAGCGCTTCAAGATTCTGCGGCTGTAGTTAGCCTGAGATGAGCTAGGATCACGGTAAGACTGTGCAATCTGGAAACCGGCTGCACCTGTGAAGTTAGCACTCAGGTCAAAGCCCTTCCATGCCAGGCTGAAATTGAAGCCAAAAGTATACTTAGGAAGACCATTTCCCAAATCAACCTTATCGCTGGCATTGATAACGCCATCATGATTCACATCAACATACTTTACATCACCAGGCTTTACATCTGCCTGATAAATACCGTTACCGGCAGCTATCCAATCGTTGATTTCCTTCTGGTTCTGGAAGAGTCCCGCAGTCTTGTAACCCCAGAAGTAACCGATTGCATGACCATTCTCCGCACGATAGAATTCCTCAGCATTCTGATAAATCTGGTTGGTAGCACCATGGATGATACCATCTAATGTAGGAATATTACCTACTTCATTGTGGTTATAAGCGAAGTTGGCACCTACACTATAAACTAAGTCCTTGCCAATCTGGTCATTCCATGAAAGTCCAACTTCGATACCCTTGTTCTTCACATCACCACCATTGATGACAGGACCACCGGTACCAGCTGTAGCCAGGATAGGAGCCTGAACCAACCAATCCTTAGTGCTCTTGATATAACCATCGAGAGTCAAGGAAAGACGCTGACGGAGGAAACGGGCATCCAAACCAATGTTATACTGCTCTGAAGTCTCCCACTTCACCTTCTCATTAGCCAAACGCTCTGTATAAGCACCCATCACCCAAGCATCGGTACCACCAGTAGCCCCAAAGTTGTAGTTGGTATTGGATGTTGTAACAGGAGCCAGATACTGATAGCAGTTGATATTAGCATTACCAACCTGACCCCAAGAGAGACGGAGTTTCAAGAAATCCAACCAGGAAGCAGCTGACTTCATGAAATCTTCCTCAGTCAAAGTCCAACCGGCAGAAACAGATGGGAAATAACCCCAACGATGTCCCTTGGCAAACTTAGAAGAACCATCGGCACGCATGGTAGCATTCACCATGTAGCGATCTTTCCAAGACCAACCCAAACGGGCAAAGAAAGACTGACCACGGGTAGCATCGTAAGGACCACCACTAACCTTACGGTCAGCATGTCCCTTCTCAGTATTCTCTACATAGGCATGCTCCCAGTCATCAAAGCCTGCAGTCAGGTTCACACCATAACTACCTGTTGATTCACCATCATACTTAGTAGTCTCACTACCCAACAAAGCACTGATATGGTGCTCCTTGATATTGAAATCGTAGGTCAGGGTATTGGTCCAAACCAGAGAAGTACCATTGCCATTGCTCTGGTTCACCTTGGTGATACCATTACCACTCTGCGGAGTAAACTTATAAATAGGAGTAAATGAACGATAGTTAGAGCCACCATAGTTCAAACCGAATACGGTCTTGAACTTCAGGTTCTTGATAGGTTCAATCTGTACATAAACATTCGCATCAACCGAAGTACTCTTGCTCTGGTTGTAGCGATTCATCATCATGGTACCATAAGGGTTACCATCATTCTTGTTCCAGTCTGAATCAACGGTAGAATAATAGTTACCATCTGCGTCATAAACAGGAACCAGTGGAGAAGTAGAGAACGCACTGCGGAGGTTGTTGTTATAGATATTGCCGGTACCCATGCCACGGCTATCCTTATAAACAAAACCTACGTGCTCACCAATAGTTACCAATCCATTCCACATCTTATGTTCAGAATTGACACGAAGGTTATACCTTTTATAATAAGAAACGTCAGAACCGCCAATAAGACCGTCCTGTCC
>OLIV01000737.1_pt1 | contig 18859 bp, 20 predicted proteins | sample 1601411 | NCBI WGS metagenome assembly OLIV01 (sample SAMN03922450, study PRJEB24848) | human gut metagenome | isolation source: stool sample | host: Homo sapiens | place: Germany | collected 2009-11 | reverse complement strand
AAGGAGAAAAAAATGAGTACAAAAGTGGAAAAAGCATTAGAACTACATGGCAAAGGGTATAACTGTGCACAGGCTGTAGCCTGTTCTTTCTGTGAGGAATTTGGTGTAGACCAGGAAACAATGTTTAAAATCTCTGAGGGATTTGGATTTGGCATGGGCATGATGGACATGTGCGGAGCTGTAACCGGTATGATGATGGTTATTGGAATGGACAACAGCATCGGAAATCTTGAAAATGGAAAATCTACTAAAGCAGATACCTATAAGAAAACAAAGGAATTTGCAGAAAAATTCCGTCAAAAGAACGGAACCTATTATTGTCGTGACTTAAAGGGAGTCTCTGGAAAGGGGAAAGTTGTCCCATGTCCTCAGTGTATTGCAGATGCTGTTGAACTGACAGAGATGTATTTAGAGAGTGTAAAATAAAATCGCTAAATAACAATTGGGAGCTATGCTCCCATTATTTATTTCTCCCTGATTTCTTGAGGTCTTCTCATCCACCAATCTTCTCTTCCAGTTGTAACAATCGATTGTTCAGTACTGTATAATAAGCGCTTTCTCTGTTTTCAACCAAAATCAGCGTAATATTCGCCGCAACTGCAAGATCTACCAGAAAGTTGTCTTCTGTTCCTGCTGTTTCCTGACTGAGAATCAGCTTCTTCCCTTCATTCTGTTCTTCTAATATTCTTTCAAACAGTTTCGTAAGAATCGTACTCTCGTCTACCTTAATTTCTTTTATCTTTTCTATCTCAATTTCTTCTTTTCTGACCAACTGCGGCATACTTGGATGTACTGCACGTACACCTCCAAGATACCTGTAAAGCGGAATTTTTTCTGCAGCCGCTGCTGCTCGCGCCACTGCAAGTGATATTGCAAAGGATGTCTGTTCATTTCCGTTTTCTTTCAGAATTGTATCAATCTTTCTTTGTTCAAATACATTTTCACCGATTATTTCCGGTGCGATCTGACTGTTAAGCAGTTCAATTTTTTCTTCGATGTGCACCTGCTGTTTTTCTGTCTGCTCTTTTTTACTATAATTTTTCCCTGCCATAGACGCTTTTCCTATGATTTCTCCTCCTGCCAGCACTTCCACTTCAATAGCCGGATTCCCGGCGAAATCAAGGATCTCTCTTGCATAAACGTCACGGATTTCTATTGCAAGATCCAGCTTATTTCTAACTTCTGGTTCCACACTCTAAAACCTCCTTTTCAGTGCTTTTCGTTCTATTTTGGTATGCTGTTTTCGTACTTTGCTTAATTTCAGTATTTCCTTTTTTGGATAACTTCATGCGTTGACTTTTCACTTTTCAGCGCTTACAATCATATGTACAAACATTTGTGACAGATTTTTAGATTGGATGTTGCACACAAAAGCTATCATTTTTCTTTTGGGGAGGAATTTATTTATGTTAGACAAGGGGAAGCATTTTCTTTTACTGACAGTCAGCACACTGATCATGGCGATTGGTACCTACTTTTTCAAGTTCACGAATAACTTTACCTTCGGCGGCATCACCGGTCTTGCTGTTCTTATTGCAAAGACAGGACTTATGACAGCCGGTGATTTCAACTTTGTTGCCAGTATGACACTTCTAGTGATCGGAATGATTGTTCTTGGTAAGAAATTCGCAGCTAAGACAGCTTACTGCAGTATTCTGCTCTCGGTAACGCTTTCTTTTTTGGAGCGCGTCTGCCCGATGAAAGCTCCTTTGACAGACCAGCCGATGCTGGAGCTTTGTTTTGCGATTGCACTTCCTGCTCTTGGCTCTGCCATTTTGTTCAACATCGGCAGTTCCAGTGGCGGTACAGATATTATTGCTATGATTTTAAAAAAATATTCCAGCTTCAATATCGGACCGGCTCTTATGCTTTCTGATCTGTTGATCACTATTGCCGGATTCTTTATCTTCGATATCAAAACTGGATTATATTCTTTGCTCGGACTTACGATTCGTTCTTTCATGGTAGACACCTTTATCGAGAACTTTAATCTGTCCAAATATTTTAATGTTGTATGTGACGACCCGGAACCGATCTGTGATTTCATCGTTCATGAGCTGAACCGCAGTGCCAGCGTCTTTCACGCAACGGGTGCTTATTCCGGTCAGGACAAAGCGATTGTCCTGACTGCACTGAACCGTACCCAGGCTGTCCGCCTGCGTAATTTCATCAAGATTACTGATCCAAAGGCATTTATTCTGATCTCTAATACAAGTGAGATTATCGGAAAAGGATTCCACAGTATCTGATCGACTCTGTTTGAGCAGATGTTGTGAGTGGAGCATTCTAATGAAATAAGTGATCTCCGATCCGTGTTCCGTAACCGCCTACACTGAAATACAGACAATCTCCAATCGGATTGCTTCCTGCGAGTGCATCTTCTGCCGCCTGCATCGCAGCCTCTGTATAGCCCTGGTTTGCTCTTACGCGGTCAAGCCATCCGGACATTGCCGGTGAGAACTGACCGGACTGGTAGATTACTTCTTCCATTGTATCCGGATAAGAGGAACTATTGATACGGTTCATTACAACAGCTCCAACCGCAACCTGTCCTTCATATGGCTGGTTTCCCGCTTCACAGAAGATCAGGGATGCCAGCAGTTCTTTTTCTGCCTGCTGTGCAGCCGCTGCTTCTGCCTGTGCCGCTGCTGCCGCTTCTGCCTCTGCCTTCTCTCTGGCGATCCGTTCTGCTTCTTCCGCCGCACGTCTCTCTTCTTCCAGCTTTGCTTCATAAGCAATCTTCGCTTCAGCTGCCGCAATCTTCACATTCTCGATCATCCCTGACTGCACATCGATCACTTCCTGTGATACACCCCAGTCTGTACCTGTACCCTCTGCAAACCGTGTGTCATCTAAAGTTTCTTCCTGCTCAACTGCCTCCGTTGACACTTCTGCTTCTGCAACGCTCTGCTCCTGTGCTTCCGTGGAACTTGCAAATCCCGTCAGCATGACCGCACTCATCATTGCTGTATACATCGCCAGAAAAATCCTTTTATTTTTATTAAACTTCATATACCCTCCTAACAATTTTGTTGCATAAATTTTTCCATTTAATTGCTATTCTTTATTAATACTATGCATTATTTTCATTTTTATTACATTTATTACAAAAATGTTACGAGCGATATATTATCATAAAAATGTGTGCATGTCAACTTTTTTATTTCACGCAGAAAATCCGATCCTTTTTTCTACTAAAATACAGCTCCTGTAAAAGTCTCAACTTCCTACAAGAACTGTATCTCTCAACATCATTTTATCTCATTTTTTACAATGTCACGATTTCTCCATCTTCATCCCAGAGATCATGCCAGTCTTTTGCTCCATGCCACAAGAACACCTGTCCTTTTACAAGGCGGTTTCCTTTTTCGAGTGTTGCGATCTTCGCCATCTCTTCTTCTGTCAGCGGATCTTCTGTCATTGCTTTTAAGTTGCTTACATAATTGTGAAGTGAAAACGGGATTGCGATCTCGCCTCTCTGTCTTGCCCATTTCAGTGCAATGATCGCCGGGTGGCAGTTATGAGCCTTCGCAATCTCCTGCATAACCGGAGTCTGCAGATCTGCTACATCTTCCGGACACATATCTCTCTCCGGTCTCATCGGAGAACCAATTGGCATGTAACCTACCGGCTGGATATCGTGTGCTACGAGGTAATCGTAAAGTTCCTGTTGCTGGAAGCAAGGATGGATCTCGAGCTCACAGGCAACCGGTTTGATCTTCATCAATGGAAGTACTGCTTCGAGTTTCGGAATCGTCATATTGGAGATTCCGATGAATCTTGTCAATCCGTCTTCGACGAGTTTTTCACACTGTCTGTATGTATTCATGAATTCTTCCACACTGAATGGTTTAGAATCCGGATTTCTTGACTCTACATCGCATTTTGGTGCATGGTAATTCGGGAATGGCCAGTGAATATAATACATATCCACATAATCACACTGGAGATCTGCGATACTTTTCTTGCAAGCTTCTTCGACATGTTCGTGCATATCGTTCCATACTTTTGTCATAATAAAGAGATCTTTACGTTCTACGATTCCCTCATCAAATGCATTTTTAAATACTTTACCGATCTCCGGTTCATTTCCGTAGCATGCGGCACAATCAAACATGCGGTATCCGCTTTTGATTGCTCCGTCTACTGCTTCAGCAATCTGATCTGCTGTAAATCTGTCGGAACCAAATGTTCCCATTCCGATACATGGTGCTTCATCACCTGTGTAGAATTTTACTTTTGGCACATCTGCCGGATTAATAAATTCACCCATGATAATTCTCCTTTTATCTAATCTAACCGATCTTCTCAATCTCCACCTGTGGATAGATCTTTTCCATATCTTCTTTTACGAAGAATCCTGTTTCTTCTCTGAGTGCTGCTGCCGCTGAGATCGCACTTGCTTTCTTCAATGTCTCTTCAACCGAAAGTCCTTCGCTAAGTCCAAGAGCGAACCCGGCGATCATGGAATCTCCGCATCCTACTGTGTTTACCGCATCGATCTTCGGCACGCGTGCGCGGAAGATTCCATCATCACATACGACAAAAGAACCGTCTCCACCGAGTGACACTGCCACGATCTCGACTCCATCTGCATGAATCTGTTTTGCCGCATCTACCATGTCCTGGAAGTTGTCGCAGCTTTTTCCTGTCAACATACGGATCTCATCAATGTTTGGCTTGATCATCGTCGGCTTTGCCTCGATTCCCATCTCAAGCAGTTTTCCACTTGTATCAAGGATGACTTTCTTTCCTGCTTCTTTGCAGATTCTTACAAGACGCTGATAAGCTGTTCCGTCAAGTCCTTTTGGAACACTTCCTGACATAGCAACAACATCTGCTTTCTTCACCAGTTCTGTGAAATGTTTTTCGAATCCCTTAAATTCTTCCTCAGATACCGTGAATCCCGGCTCAAGAAATTCTGTCTGCACGTGATTGACTTCATCCCATATGTTGATACAGGATCGGCTCTCTTCTTCCAGATGATAGAATTCACTCTTGATTCCAAATGGTTTCAGCGCGTCTTCGATATAATTTCCTGCATGACCTCCGACAAATCCTGTCGCGACCACTTCCGCTCCTGCGATAGACGCCGGCTTAGATACATTTAATCCTTTTCCGCCTGGCGTATACGCACATTCTTTCACACGGTTGACTTCACCGACCTGATAGCCTTCCACAACATATCTTTTGTCGATTGCTGCATTTAATGTTACTGTAAGTATCATATTCGGTACAGAGCTTTGACACATCAAAGCTCTTGTCCCCCTCTCTGATTAATCTTCGTTTACAAGCATTACTTTCCCCTGTACAAGTCCCGGTGTCTTAAACATCTGGAATGCTTCCTGTGCCTGACTCATCGGAACCATTTTGTAAATAAATCCTTTGTCGAATTTCAGCTGTCCTGTCGCAAAGTAATGTGCTGTCAGATCCCACTCTTTGCCCGGGAATGGTGCGCTGTAGGACATCCAGGATCCTGTCAGCTTGAACTCTTTACGGTTCATGTTCTCCCACATTGCCGGTGTGAACTCAAGATTCACATGTGGTGTTCCGATAAAGCATACATGGGATTTGTTTCCTGCAAGTTCAAATGCCATATGCATGGTCGGAACCTGTCCGGCTGTCTCGAATACAAATCCGTATCCTTTGCCGCCTGTGATTGCCATTGCCTCTTCCATAAAATTCTCTTTCGTTGTGTTGACAACTTCGTCAGCTCCAAGACGTTTCGCAAGTTCAAGTCTCTCATCGCTGATGTCGAATACTACAACTTTCTTGGATCCGAAGATCTTGCACCACTGCATTGTAAACATTCCGATCGTTCCGCCGCCGAGTACTGCAACATACTGTCCGCCCTGATAATCATTCTGGAATACACCGTGGATAGCTACGGTGGCAGGCTCAAACATGGCCGCCTGTTCATACGGAATGCCTGGATCATATACAACTGCATTTTGCTCTGGGATCACTACATAGTCCGCATTGGATCCCTGCTCTCTGGAACCAATAAAGCTGTAATGTTTGCACAGAGAGAAGTTTCCGTTCTGACAGTCATCACATTTCATACATGGTTTCAACGGTGCACCGGATACGTGATCTCCAACCTTAACCTTTGTTACACCTTCACCTACTTCTACAACATCTCCTGAGAACTCATGTCCAAGTACGATTGGATAGAAATGAACTCCGTTATGAAGTACTCGTGGAATATCAGATCCACAGATACCGGAACATTTTACTTTGACCTTAACTTCGCCCGGTCCCGGTGTCGGTTCTTCGTAATCAAGATACTGTACGTCTTCGTTGGCGCATACAACTGCTGCTTTCATTTTCAAGATCCTCCTTTTTTGATCTTTTGTTAATTTATTTCTTATTCATGGTTTTTCGCCATAGTTTCCTTTAATTGTTTATAAAGTTCTATATATGTTTCGTAATTTTTATCGTAAACTTTTCTGTTTTCATTATTCGGTTCGTGGGAACGCTTCTCTTCAACAGTAAGCTTCACTGCCTCGTCAAAGTCTTTGTACATTCCGATTCCGACTCCGGCAAGAATCACTGCACCGAGTGTTGTTGCTGTGTCAGAGGATGGAACAACAATTGGTTTTCCTGTGATGTCAGACTTGATCTGTGTCCACAACAAGGAGTTTGCTGATCCGCCCATCGCACGCAGGACTTCTACTTTCGCTCCGGCTTCTTCCGCAACATCAAGGTTATGCTTCAATGCATAGGCTGTTCCTTCCATTGCCGCACGGATGAAATGTCCTTTTGTCTTACTGAAATCTAATCCGTAGTAAACACCTTTTGCGTTTGGATCCCAGATCGGAGTTCTCTCACCGGACATATATGGGAGGAAGATCACTCCGTCACTTCCCGGTGCTACTGCTGCCGCCTCTTCATTAAATAAATCCAGTGAGCTTTTTCCCTGACGTTTTCCTTCTTCTCTTTCGTACGCTCCGAACTCCCGCTCAAGCCAGCGCATCACTCCGCCGCCTCCGGTTGTTCCGCCTTGTAAGAGCCAGCAATCCGGCACGACATGAAATCCAAGAATCAACCGCTCATCAGCACGATACTGGTCGGTACAGATACTCATTCCACCTGCCTGTCCACCTTGTTCCTGTGTCTCTCCGCTGTGGATCACTCCTGCGCCGAGAGTTCCACATGCTGCATCGAGTCCTCCGGCCACGACCGGTGTTCCTTCCGCCAGTCCGCTTTCTTTCGCAGCTTTCTCATTTACCTCACCGATCACTTCATGACAGGCATGAATTTCCGGCAATAGTTCAGAAGAAAATCCAAATTCCTGACACATCTCTTTATTCCAGGTTCCTGTTCTCATATCGAAGCAGTGAAGGCCATATCCCTGAGAAAGATCCTGTGTCATCACACCGGTCAGTTTGTATGCAATATAACTGTTGGATTGAAGGATCTTATAAGTCTTTGCATAGACTTCCGGCAGATTTCTCTGATACCAAATGATCTTTGCAGTTGTATAAGATGGCTGCAAAGAGTTGCCGCAAAGCTCGAAGATCTTGTCTTTCCCAATCTTTTCATTGAATTCTTCACAGATATCTGTGGCTCTTGTGTCCATCCAGATTGGGGTGTTCGTAAGTACATTTCCATCTTTATCGACTGCGATTGCAGACCAGCTCTGTCCATCGATTCCGATTCCTTTAATCTCTTCCGGGGAAATATTTCCCTTTGCGAGCACCTTTGGGATTGCATTGCAAACTGCTTCCCACCATTCTTCCGGATTCTGTTCTGCCCATCCTGGATGTGGGTAATAGACCTGATAATCACCGGTTCCGGTTGCCTTGACGGTTCCGTCTTTTGTAAAGACTGCAATCTTGCAGGCACTGGTTCCGATATCTATTCCTAATAAATATTCTCCCATGGTCTCCTCCTCTTTATGAAATGTCCGCCACTGATTCTCCTTCTACGAATCCGGTTTTCAGCCAGATTGTCTCTGTTGTTTCTGTTTTGTCTGATGTTTTATCTGATGTTTCATCCTTATCTTCGAGACTGCTCAATAACAGATTCGCTGCCGCTTGTCCAATCTCTTCTGTTGGCTGTGTCACGATTGACAGTCTTGGTACTACAGCTCTTGCAAAATCCACATTATCGAATCCAATCACAGACAACTGTTCCGGAACTTTAATTCCAAGATCATTGATCTCCATCATTGCTCCGACTGTCATCTCGTAGTTGGAGATAAATACTGCTGTCATATCCGGATTGTCTTCATAAAGCTTGCGCATTGCTTTCGCTCCTCCGGCAATCGTGTAGTTACCATCTGCCAGAAGTTTTGTATCTGTTTTGCCTTTTAAATCTGATTGTTGTGCTGATCTAGCTTTGGATGATTCTTGTATCGCAAGCTCATATCCTCGTTGACGTTCCCTTGCTGTATACACATTATCCGGTCCTGTGATCATACCAATCTTCTTATGGCCTTTTTTCATCAGCCGTTTCACTGCGTTCTGCGCAGCTCCTTCATTATCTACAAGAACGCAGTCACAATCTCCGTTCTCCATCCTTCGGTCGATCAGTACAACCGGTCTTCCGGATTTTCTAAATCTATCAAATACTTTCTTCTCTGCTCCGGTTGGCATCATGATCAAGCCATCCACTCTTCTGTGAAGAAGGAATTCTGCCGCCTCTTCTTCTCGCTTCACATCGGATCTGCAGTCACAGATCATCGTCGCATACCCATGACTTCTTAATAAATCTTCCGCTGCTGTAATGATCTCTGAAAAGAAAATGTTGTTCAACTCGGGCAAGATGATTCCGATGGTCTTCGTTCGGTTTGTCTTTAATCCTCTTGCAACTTCATTTACCTCAAAATGAAGCTTCTCAATTGCCTCTTCGATCTTGATTCTGTTTTTCTCACGCACATTTCCTCCATTTAGATAAGAAGAAATTGTTGCAAGTCCGAGCCCTGTCTCTCGGGCAATGTCTTTCATCGTTGCACCCATAAGCTTATTTCCTTATTCTGTATCTTGTAAGCTATTACTCGTTTTATTCTGCTTTTCCGTCACATCCGCACATCTTCATGCGTGCGATCACCTGTTCTTTTACAGCTTCCATCGCAACAACACCGAGTTTCTTCGGATCGAATGTCTCCGGCTTCTCTTCAAGCAGTTTCTTCACGGCATCTGTGTATGCAACACGAAGCTCAGTAGCAAAGTTGACTTTACACATTCCACGCTCTACACATTCTCTTACATCTTCTTCACTCAATCCGGAAGCTCCATGAAGCACGAGCGGAACATCTACAACTTCTTTGATTGCGCTTACTCTTGGCTTGTCAAGAACCGGGGTTCCTACATAAAAGCCGTGCGCTGTTCCAATCGCTACTGCAAGAGAGGAAACTCCTGTGCGCTCTACGAATTCTTTCGCTTCCTGCGGATCTGTGTTCGTATCAGCATCAGCCTCAAGGTCGTCTTCCTTTCCGCCAACTTTACCAAGTTCAGCTTCTACCGGAATGCCAAATGCATTTGCTACATCTACAACCTTCTTCGTCACTGCGATATTATTCTCAAAATCTTCGTGGGAACCGTCGATCATAACAGATGTGTAACCAGCTTTCATTGCCTGAACTGCAAGTTCAAAGCTATTGCCATGATCCAGATGCAGACATACCGAGATCTTTGTTTTCGCAGCTTCTGCTTTCACGATTCCTGCAAATGTCTCCAATGTTCCGTACTTTACAGTAGAAGGTGTTGTCTGAAGCATCACCGGTGCGTTCAGCTCCTCCGCTGCGGCGATGACTGCTTTAACCATCTCCATATTCTCTACATTGAATGCGCCTACTGCGTATCCACCCTTCTTTGCGTCTAAAAGCATCTTTTCTGATGTAACTAATGGCATCGTATCGTCCTCCTTATTTTCAAAACCGAAACGTTTCGGTTTTGCTTATGTGTTTATTTTAGTACAGGATTTATTGCTTGTCAAGATAATGAAAACGAAAAGTATATTTTTATTAAAGCTGCAAATAATGTAAAAAAACACTTCAGGAGGTCTGATGAAATGAAAAACAGAACGAAAAAGAGATGGTTTGCTTTAATCATCCTCTTACTCTGCGCAGTTGTTATTGGTCTGTTTTATTGGAAAGGGCAGAAGAAAATGCAAAGTGATGAGGGATATCTTGTGAAATATTCGTTACTGTTCACTCCCGTGTCAATCACTCCGCTGATTGACACGGAGGATGCGCGTTTTGACTTGAATGCATCTCGCCCCATCGCCAAAGGCGATTTAAAATGGCGAGATGCGTTGCTGGTCGCACATCGTGTGAACAGTAACAAATATTCTGCTCCGGATAAGAAACTGGAGGTGATCGTCCATGGCATCTGAATCAACAACTCTTTATCTCAAAGCAGACAGGAATGTTGAGGTATCAAAGCAAAACGTCATGTTAGGAGATCTCCTGAGTATGGAGTGTTCAGACAAGACCATCCTGATGAAAGTAAAAACTTTGCGGATCTTGAAGATCCGGGAGGAAAAAGAACAGCGCTATGTAATTTCCGTGTTGAAAATCATTGCCTGTATTCATGAACAGTATCCCCGGCTGCAGATTCAGAATCTGGGCGAAACAGATATTATCGTTACTTATGAAAATCAGAAAACACCACCTCTTCTCTGGCACATTTTAAAGGTAATACTGGTATCAGCAGTGATTTTCTTTGGATCTGCCTTCTCGATCATGGCATTCAACAATGATGTTGGGGTAACGAAGCTGTTTGGTCAGATTTATGAACTGATCATGGGAAAGAAGACAGATGGTTTTTCTGTTCTGGAAGTCACGTATTCCATAGGGCTTGCAATCGGAATTCTAATATTTTTTAATCACTTTGGTAAGAAACGCTTTACAGTAGATCCTACACCGATGGAAGTACAGATGCGTCTTTATGAAAATGATATCCAGACAACTCTGGTGGAAAATGCAGCACGGCAAAAGAAAGAACTGGAGGTTGGAAAATGAACTTGTTGCAGACAATTTTCCTGGCATTGCTTGGTTTAAGTGCCGGAATGATAGTAGCTGGCGGTGTCTTTTCTTTCATTGTGGAACTTGGTGTGATCTCAGATTTTGCAGATCGTACCCATACCGGCAATCATATTTTAATTTATGAAGATATGGTAGCAGCCGGTGCAATCCTTGGAAACCTGTTTCAGATTTTTGAAGTTAATCTTCCTGGAAGAATGATATTTCTTGCAATTTATGGACTTTTCGGAGGGATTTTTGTTGGTTGCTGGGCAATGGCACTTGCAGAAATTTTGAATGTATTTCCCATTTTTATGAGACGGGCAAGGATTGTCCGGTATCTCGCAGTGTTTGTGGTAATGGTTGCATTAGGGAAAGGAATCGGAGCAGGATTGTTTTTTTGGAAGAGATGGTAAACTCTACCGCTTCATTTCTTTCCGCATCCGCTCCAGCACCTTTTTTTCTGTCCTTGACACCTGCACCTGAGACATTCCCATTTTCTTTCCTATCTCAGCCTGCGTCTTTCCTGCAAAATATCTCAGATAAATGATCGTCCGTTCCTTCGCTTCAAGTGTTTCCAGTACTTCTTTTAATACAATCCGGTCAAGCACCTTTTCTTCCTGTCTGTCTTTTTCTTCCAGCTTATCCATCAGAAGAATCTCGCTTCCCTCCTTCTGATGGATCGGCTTATATATGGATTCCACCTCCACTGACGACTCCATTGCCTGGACGATCTCCTCACAATCTATCTGAAGCTCTTCTGATAACTCTTTCAATGTCGGTTCTCTCCCGAGTATCCTGGTCATCTTTTCTCTCGCCAGCAGACTCTTATAGGACAGCTCTCTCAATGAACGACTGACTTTTATCATTCCGTCATCTCTCAAAAAACGTCGGATTTCTCCGGATATCATTGGAACAGCATAGGTTGAAAACTGTACTTCATAAGAAAAATCAAATTTATCAATTGCCTTAAGCAGTCCAATGCTTCCAATCTGAAACAAGTCTTCCGGTTCTGCACCTCTTCCGTAAAATCGCTTTACTACGCACCAGATAAGACCTATATTTTTCTCGACAAGTTCTTCTCTCGCTTTTTTTTCTCCGTCATGTGACTTTCTGATTAAAGCGATTGTGTCGTCCATATTCTGCTCCCTTTACCTATTGTCTTAGTCATTTTTACACTGGTTCCTTCCCCTACCTTGGACTCTACTTCCACACTATCCATAAATGCTTCCATAAAAGAAAATCCCATTCCTGACCGATCATCCTCCGGTTTTGTTGTAAACATCGGTTCCATTGCTTTTTCTACATTTGCAATACCTTTCCCACGGTCCGATATTTCTACTGTAAAAAGCTGGTTTTCTATACTACAGTGTATCCTTACTGTCTCTACTCGCTGTTCATATCCGTGGATAATCGCATTCGTTACAGCTTCTGACACTGCAGTCTTCACATCTGCCACTTCTTCCACCGTTGGATTAAGTTGTGTCAAAAAGGATGCTACTGATACTCTGGCAAATCCCTCATTTTCTGATCTGCTGTCAAAGCGGATCTCCATCTCATTATTCTGTGTATTACTCGCCTCCATCAATCTTCCCCCTCATAAATCTGCATAATCTTTGTTGCTCCTGAAAATGTAAGAATCTTCCGGATTCTTTCGTTCGTATGTACCGCCCAGACTTCTCCTCCGATCAGACTGACGGTCTTATACCTCCCCATAATGATTCCAATTCCTGAACTATCCATAAAATCTGTCCTGTCAAAGTCAAAGATCACATATCTGATATGATTTCTGCTGATCACTGCATCCGCTTCTTTCCTGATTTCATCTGCATTATGATGGTCTACCTCTCTTGGAAGATAGATCGTCAGACAATTTTCCTGTACCTGATATCTCATATATTTTCATGCCTCCTGCTTTTCTCATTTTCCGTTTAATTACCTGAATCCGTACGCTAAAAAAGGATATGCTTCTTCGCATATCCTTTTCCTTCGTAATCTTATTCGTTATCCTCTGTATTGTCAGAATTATCGGAATTTCCATTATCCTGAGAATTATCATAGCGATTGGAGTTATCAGAATTTTCTGAGTCCTCTGATACTGAACTACTATCTGAACTTGTATCTGCACTGGCATCTCCATTCAGAATTGCAAGCTGCTTTTTCGCATCCTCAATATATCTGGAATTATTATAAGTATCTACCATCTTCTGATACCAGGTCTTTGCATTCTCTGTATCACCTTTTCCCTGATAAGCCTGTGCCAGACGATAAATAGCCTGTCCATCATTATAACTTTCGTCCATCTTCACAACCTTCGTCAGGTACTCAATCGCCTGATCATAGTCCTCTGATTCCAGTGAATCTACACCGGCTGCATATCTTCTCTTGCATGCTGTTGGGAAAATAGAATCAGAAAGTGTATCATACATCTCTTTTCCACTGTCTCCAAGAGAATCTCTTGTAATCTCAAGCAGCGCGTCTGCCATATCCGTATAACTATATTTTCCGGAACGGCTCTGACTTGAAACCTGAAGCAGTTTCTCATAGCTGTCAGATGTTGCCTTTGCCTGATCAACTGCTTTCTGTGCCTCGTCTCCGGCTGTTCGATACTGATCCAGTGTTCTTGTCTGGGCACTCACCTGTGCTTCCAGTGTGTTGATCTGTTCACTGTATGCACGCATCTGATTATTCAACTTCTCCGAGCGGTTCTGATTCACCGCCGGAGCAACAAGAAACCAGATCAAAGCAGCACCAAGAACCATTCCGATCAATATATTGGCAAATGCAAGCTGCTGTGCCATGTCCCGGATCTTAGAACGTTTTGGCTGAATGATCGTCTCATTTCCAAGACTATATTCTACTGCTGCACTTTTTGGTTTCCGGAAACTTCTCTCTGCATCCTTCCCGTGTCTGCCACGCTGTTTTGTGACTTCTCTTAGATAGGTCAGTGTCAGTTCATTTGTTGTATCTAATTTCTTTGCTTCTATAAGAATCTGTCTTGCCTTTGTATTCTGATTCATCTGTATATAGATCAGAGCCAGAAGCTGATACGCCTTCAAAAATGTCGGATGAGACGCGATCACCTGTTTCAACTGGATGATCGCAAGATCTTCCCCGTTCTGCTGACAGTAAACCAGACACTGGTTAAACTTCTTAATTGCCTGATTCAGTGATTCTAATTCATTCGCTGAATTCTGTACTTTTTTAATATAATAATCTGCAATATTATCTCTTGGGCACAGATTCTTACTGATGATCCACTCCACAAGAGCTTCTGAAACTTCCCCTATGCCATAATACACAAGACCTAAAAGATTCCGCGCCGCAATATTCTCCCTATTATACTGCAGGCTCTGCTGCAAGGAAACAATTGCCCCGGACATATCTCTCACCTGGGCTTTGCGCAGTCCATCATTGTACCAGGAATTTGACTGATACATGATCTTCTTTGTGTAATCCATTTATACCCACCACTATCTTTCTATCTTCTCACCGTTTTTTCTTTCTTTGCCATAACCTCTTTTACGATGTCCTGCATATCTGTCAGATCTTCCTTGTAAACAGCTTCCTCAATCTGGTCCACCTCGAGACTTGGCTTGAATTTTCTAAGTTCTTCTTCATAATTAAGCATCTGCAATCAAACCTCCCCACATCCGCTTAAAGATTCCTGTATAATCTCTTTGATCATTCCTGTCAGGTAAAGAGAACCGAGACAATATACCGTTCTTCTCCCCTGAATCCGCAATACATACTGCATTGCCTCTTTGACAGATTCAATCACTGTCACCGGCTGTTCTGTATATTTCCGGAACAGTTCACCCAGAATGTGTGCATCTGTCGCTCGATCTCCGTCGATCAATGTTACTACATATTCTTCCGCATCAGCATGTTTGCATAGATACGAAATCATTTCTTCATATTCTTTATCTTTTACCGCCGAAAATAAAATAATATTTCCATCTGGATTCTTCGGCACACTTCTTACAAATGCCTGAATAGCACTCACATTATGTGCTCCGTCAACGTATACTTTTGGAAGAATCTCTTCCATTCTTCCTGCCCATTTCACCCTGGCAAGTGCTGTTCTCCACTCTTGTGGATGACCGTTTTCTTTGAAAAGATAACGCATCACTTCCATCGCAAGCAGTGCATTCCCCGGCTGATAGGTTCCAATATTATTTAATTTCCACGTGGTAGTTCCATAATAAGCACTTGCGCAGGAAAATGCAATATGTTTATCTTCAATTCCAAGAATTTCGTACGCATCTTTCCCTATTTTTTTACAGAAACAGCCTTCTTTTTCTGCTGTTTTTTCAATTACAGAATCACTTTCCGGTGCTGTCTGTGCAAAGAACACCGGAACTTCCGGCCGGATGATTCCTGCTTTCTCTCCCGCAATCTGTTCCACTGTATCACCAAGATATTCCATATGATCCAGACCGATCGATGTGATCACGCAGGCAACCGGTTCTACAGAACTTGTTGCATCCAGCCGACCTCCAAGTCCCGTCTCAAGGACAATGTATTCCATTCCTGCTCTGTCATAAGCTTTCATCGCCATTGCAAATAAAAATTCGAAAAATGTCGGATGCTCCAATCCTGCATCCTGCATCCTGCGGACAGCCTGCATGGTCTCTTCAAATACTTCGCAGAAATCCTCATCACTGATCTGCTTTCCGTTCAGAACAATCCGTTCATTCATTTTCACCAGATGCGGTGAAGTAAACAATCCGGTGCTTTTTCCTTCTGCCCTGAGCATCGCATCCAGATAAGCGCATACAGAACCTTTTCCATTCGTTCCCGCTACATGAATGATCTTCTTTCCATTCTGTGGATTTCCCAAAAACAGAAGCATCTCTCTGGTATGAGCCAGAGAGTGCTTTCTTGTAAATCTCGGAATTTCTTCTATATAGGTTACGATTTCCTTATAGGTCATTTTTTCTTTTCTTCCTTTTGTTCTACAAAGGCCTGTCTTCCATTCTCAACATCCGTATCCTGGTCTGTCACTTCTACAAGCTGGCCTCCTGTATATTCATAAGTCTTCGATGTACGGAAGATTGTATTGCTTGAACCGCACTGTGCAACCATGATCTGATCGCCATCTTTGATTTCTGACTCTTTCAGATCCAGTCTTGTATTGTTCAGGAATTTTGTTGTCTGCTTCTCTCCGTTGATATAAACCTTACTTTGTTTTGTAAAGTTCTCTCCGTAAATGCTATAAGTTCCTTTCAGCTGCTCCACAACACTGGTGATCGTCGCATCCTTTACCCCCATGACCATATGTCCTTCTGTGATCGGAGCTCCACTGTCCTTGTATACATACTGTTTTCCGTACATGATATCATACTGGAGTAATTCCAGATCAGCAAGATAATTCTTTGTCTGTCTTCTCTGCTGATGGTAATTGAAAATAGTTCCTGTATGAATATCCAAACGATCAAAGACTTCTGCCATAATCTGGTAAGCAGCGATATTCCCATCTTTCTTTTCCAGTCCAATATTGTCCCAGATAACATAATTCGTATTGTACAGATATTTTCCTTTCAGGTCTTTTGCTTCCAAACCAAGTGTCGGGAGATGGTCTCCGTAGAATACGAGCACTGTCGGTTCCCCTCTCTGCTCGATTGCATCAATCAGCTGTCCGACGAACTTGTCCATCTCATGAACTTCATTTACATAGTACTCCCATGCATTTCTCTTGCCTTCATCTTCCACTCCGGTTACATTGATCTCCGGATTTTCCAAGGTCGGCTCTGTCGGATAATCTCCATGTCCCTGCACACTGATCGTACATACAAAGTCTGTTCCGTCTGTTGTATCCAGAGACTCCATGATGTTCGGAACAAGAATATCGTCTGTCGCCCATCCCTTCGGCGTCGTCTTTAAGATATTCATAAATTCCTTACTTGTATAATGGTCAAATCCCATGTTGTTGTATACTTTGGCACGACTGTAGAAATTACCGCCGTTGTTGTGAAGTGCTTCTGCACCATACCCAAGAGATGCAAGTGCACTCGCCGCACTCTCAAGAGGTGTCGTCTTCACATAAGTCTTGTATGGATACTCTCCCGGTCCGAAGAAACGCATATTCATTCCGGTAAGCACCTCGAACTCTGTATTCGCTGTACCTGCTCCAACAGATGGAACTTTAAAATATCCGGAAGAATAGTCAGCATAAAGCTTTCTGAGATTTGGGATCGGATCCTCGGAAAATCTCAGCCATTCTACCTCTGTCGGATCGAAATAAGATTCCAGCTGGACAAACATGATATTCGGCAGCTCCTCTTTCGAACGGCTTGTCTCACTCACGTTAAGGCATCCATCCTTGTTGATCTCCGCCATCGTCTCTTCGCTGTAACCGGCCGGCTGATTGATTCCTGTATTAAATAAACTTGCTGCGAAACAATATGGGAATCCATAGTCTTCGTAAGCAAATGCGATATTTCCAAAATAATTTGAGATCACTCTCTTGTCGATTGCAACATCAGTAAGCCCTACATAGGCAAATCCGGATGCCACAACAGCGATCACTGCAATAATGCGGTGCATCTTTCCAGTATACTGCCCACCGCGGCGCCACATGGAAATCACCCACAAAACAACAGCAACGATTCCAATGGTTAGCATCACGATCTCAAAGCCATTAAAGTAATTGCTTGTCAGTTCCAAGGCATCTGACAGAACTTTCAAGTCCTGTGCATTGAACGGTGTAACTCGCTTCAGGAGCAGATATCCGTTACATGCTCCCAGAAACAGCCAGAATACACAGAGAAGGATTCTGACAAATACACGTCTGCGGAACAAATACACAATCATAAATGTTGCAAATATTAAAAATGCGTTAAACAAAAACACGAGTGGTGTTCCTGTCATGTAGCTCCATGCTTCAAAAAAGGAATGCCTTGAAATCACCTCGATCAAAAAGTTCAAAACACAGGCCAGCAGATAGTGAAGAACGAGTGAAAATCTGTTCATCCACTTATAAACCGGCTGCATCTTTTTCGCAAATTTACTGTTTCTTCTCTGTTCCAGGATTCTCTGGCGTCTTGCTTTTTTCTCCTGATAGTGTCTCTTGATATCTTCCGGTTTCAGATTTTTGACCTTTGTAAAAAATCCTTTGATATCTGGTTTTTTAATATGAATCCGCTTCATCTATAACCTCTTTCTTATAGGCAAAATGCACGGCATGGGATCTTAGTTCCTTTCTGCCGTGCGACTTTTTGCCGTCTAATACCTGATACTGTGTCTAAACTGCTGTTTACAGTTTCCTGCTTTTTTGCAGCTTTTCTCCCCCCACAGTTATCTGAGACTATCGATTCTCTCTTTTACCTGCTCAAGCATCTTTGTATATTTCTCAAGTTTATCACGCTCAGCCTGAACTTTATCTGCAGGTGCTTTGCTTGTGAATCTTTCATTTGCAAGCATTCCCTGTGCTCTCTTGATCTCGCTGTTGAGTCTCTCTTCCTCTTTCTTCAGTCTTTCTCTCTCCTGCTCGAAGTCTACAAGGTCTTCCAGCGGCAGGTAAACTGTTGCTCCCGGAACAACGATAGATACTGCATCATCAGCAACATCTTTCTTCTCATAGTGAAGAATAATATCGTTTGCCAGCATCAACGGTTTTACAGATTCCTTGAATACTTCAAGTGCTGTAAGCAGTTTTGAATCACTGCTGATAATATAAACCTTTGTACGTTTGTTATTCGGAACATTCATCTCAGCACGCATATTTCTGATTCCGCGTGTGATTGCTTTTACATGTTCCATAACTTCTGCAGCATATGGGAACTCCCAATCCTCTCTGTATACCGGCCAGCTTGACATCATCAGTGACTCTTCCTCCGGTACAAGTGCTCCGTAGATCTCTTCTGTGATAAATGGCATAAATGGATG
>OLIV01000696.1_pt1 | contig 19653 bp, 10 predicted proteins | sample 1601411 | NCBI WGS metagenome assembly OLIV01 (sample SAMN03922450, study PRJEB24848) | human gut metagenome | isolation source: stool sample | host: Homo sapiens | place: Germany | collected 2009-11 | reverse complement strand
CGTCGGCAGCGTCAGATGTGTATAAGAGACAGCACGTGGGCAAAAGGGAGTCAACGAAGATAAATTTGCTGAAATTATTGTCCGTTTGTCCACTTTACTACGTTTCGCTACAGAGATCAAAGAAATGGATATAAATCCGCTCTTAGCAACAGAAAAGGCCGTTGTAGCAGTTGATGCGCGTATCAGAATAGAAAAATAGGACTATTCTTTCATTCATTGAGACATAGTTTTTATATATATTTCGAGAAATATTATTCCAAGATCCAAACTTTCTCCATCTTATTTTGCCAAGTGTTTCCAAAACAATTTGGAGTATTGCCAATGGATTTTGTAAGTTAATATTGATTTAGAACTATAAAGATTAGGTAAAAAGAATCTCTTAAAAGAATGATTTGATGAAAAAGTATGTAAATTTGTTCGTCTTCGTATTCATGATAGATGCCTGTTTTTCACGGGGGGGGGGAAGCACAGACAAAGTCTGCAGTGGGTTATAAAAATCTGATTGTAGATATTGCCAGGCCTGACTCTACGGTGAGTAAAGCTGCGGATGGGTGTTTTTATGTGTATGTTACCGAATTTACCAGAAATGTTCCGATAATGAAGTCGAAAGATTTGGTAGAATGGATGTATTGCAACACGGCATTCCCGATAAGACTCGTCCTTGGTTTGAGCCTAAAGATGGAATTTGGGCACCCGATATTAAAATTATATGGACGGTAAATATGTGTTGTATTATGTAATGTCGGTGTGAGGAGGATCTCCTTCTTACGAAACACAAAAAGCACCTGTATTTAATAACTGATTTTCAAATAAACCAATTATAATCTTAAATACCACAAGCATGAAACATACCCCTATTAGCAGGCGGGATTTTCTAAAGAATTTAGGCATAGCCGGGGCTGGCACTCTTCTTGCAGCAAGCCCTTGGCTTTCTGCTTTTTCGGAGGTGATGAACACCTCAAACGAGAAGTGTCGTCTGGCAATTATCGGGCCTGGTTCCCGGGGACGGTTTTTAATGGGATTTTTAGCTAAGAACCCCAAAGTCGATATTGTAGCATTGTGCGACATTTATAAACCGTCTATTGAGAACGCATTGAAACTTGCACCTAATGCCAAAGTGTATGGTGATTACCGGGAAGTGTTGGAAGATAAGTCGATAGATGCTATACTCGTAGCTACTTCTCTTAGCTCGCATTGTAAGATCGTATTGGATGCTTTCGACGCAGGAAAGCATGTGTTCTGTGAAAAGTCAATAGGTTTCACGATGGAAGAGTGTTACCGTATGTATCAGAAGCATCGTAGCACGGGAAAGATTTTCTTCACAGGACAACAGCGTCTGTTCGATCCTCGTTACATTAAAGCAATGGAGATGATTCATGCAGGTACCTTTGGTGAAATAAATGCCATCCGTACTTTCTGGAATCGGAATGGGGATTGGAGACGTTCGGTACCTTCACCCAATTTGGAACGCCTGATAAATTGGCGTCTTTACAAAGAGTTCTCAAAAGGACTGATGACGGAACTCGCTTGCCATCAACTTCAGATCGGAAGCTGGGCTTTGCGTAAGATACCCGAAAAGGTGATGGGACACGGTGCCATCACTTATTGGAAAGACGGCAGAGATGTGTATGACAATGTGAGCTGTGTATATGTGTTTGATGATGGGGTAAAGATGACATTTGACTCTGTTATTTCCAATAAATTCTATGGACTGGAAGAACAGATCATGGGTAATCTCGGAACGGTAGAACCGGAAAAGGGAAAATATTACTTTGAAAGTGTAGCTCCTGCACCGGCCTTCCTGCAAATGGTGAATGACTGGGAAAACAAAGTATTTGACTCTCTGCCTTTTGCCGGAACAAGCTGGGCGCCGGAAACAGCAAACGAAAACAAAGGAGAATTCATTATCGGAGAACGTCCCAAGAGCGATGGTACATCATTGTTGTTGGAAGCTTTTGTTGAGGCCGTCATAACACAAAAACAACCTAAAAACATCGCAGAAGAAGGGTATTATGCAAGTATGCTCTGTTTGTTGGGACATCAGGCATTGGAAGAAGAACGGACACTCTATTTCCCTGATGAGTATAAAATAGACTATCTGAACCATCAATCTGTAAAAACATCCGAAGCAATATGAAAGACACGATTGTAACCGCACGACGTAAGAAAATAGAGTTAATCACTTTACTCGTTTGTTTCGTAGTATCTAATTTGCTACATCTTTATGCAATTATTGCTTATCATGCACCATTTACGGAGATGATAACGTCTATTTTTTATATAATTATATTTACTTTTGTGCTTTATGCTTTCTGGGGGATTTTGCGTCTCTTGTTTTATGGAATGCAAGCACTATTTAAAAAGAAAAGCAGGAGTTGATAGTTTTCTTGCATAATTTTAAAGAAGAACTTAATCAATATCAATGAAAATAAATAATTTATGGTAACACGAAGGGATTTTTTGAAAACGATGTCGATGGCTTCAGCCGGATTGGCATTGGGAACCGGTGATTTATTACATGCGCAAACTGCTTCACCTAAAAAAGGAAGAGGTGACAAAGTGAAGATTGCTTATATCGGCATTGGTAACCGTGGAGAGCAGATTATTGAAGACTTTGCACGGACAGGTATGGTGGAAGTGGTGGCTTTATGTGATGTAGATATGGGTGCCAAACATACACAAAAGATAATGGCTAAATATCCGAAAGCAAAGCAGTTTAGGGATTTTCGCCAAATGTTTGATAAGGCCGGTAACGAATTTGATGCTGTAGCAATTGCTACTCCCGACCATTCGCATTTCCCGATCAGTATGCTGGCTTTGGCATCCGGAAAGCACGTATATGTAGAGAAACCGCTGGCACGTACCTTCTATGAAGCGGAACTGTTGATGCAAGCTGCGCTTAAACGTCCGAACTTGGTTACTCAAGTAGGAAATCAGGGACATTCTGAAGCAAACTATTTCCAGTTTAAAGCCTGGATGGATGCGGGAATTATCAAAGACGTTACTGCTATCACTGCCCACATGAATAACCCACGTCGTTGGCATAAATGGGACACTAATATTTATAAACTTCCTTCCGGTCAGCAACTGCCGAAAGATCTGGATTGGGACACTTGGCTCGGAGTTACTCCTTATCACGAGTATAATAAAGATTATCATTTGGGACAATGGCGTTGTTGGTATGATTTTGGTATGGGAGCATTGGGCGACTGGGGAGCACATATCCTCGACACGGCTCACGAATTCCTGGAACTGGGATTGCCATACGAAGTCACTATGCAATATGCAAAAGGGCATAATGATTACTTCTTCCCGTATTCTTCCACGATTCTCTTCCGTTTCCCGCAGCGTAAAGGAATGCCACCGGTAGATATTACCTGGTATGATGGTTTGGATAATCTTCCTCCTATTCCTGCCGGTTATGGAGTTTCGGGACTAGATCCGAACATCCCGGTAACTAATCAGGGAGATACTCCGAAGTCTAAGTTGAATCCAGGAAAGATCATTTATACTAAGGATTTGATCTTCAAGGGTGGTAGTCATGGAAGCACTTTGTCTATAATTCCGGAGGAGAAAGCAAAAGAGATGGCAGACAAGTTGCCGAAGGTTCCTAAAAGTCCTTCCAATCACTTCGAGAACTTCTTGTTGGCATGTAACGGTATTGAAAAGACACGCTCACCGTTCGAAATCAATGGAGTGTTGAGTCAGGTATTCTCACTGGGGGTGATGGCTCAACGACTTAATACACAGTTGTTCTTTGATCCTCGTACGAAGCAGATTACAAATAATGAATTTGCTAATGCAATGCTGGCGGGACTTCCACCGCGTAAAGGTTGGGATGAATTTTGTAAATTATAAATAGAAAATAGCCTTTTCCATTCCTTCTTCTAATATAAGGGAGTGGGAAAGACTAATCAATGATTATGAAGAAGAATATCGTATTAACTTTACTTTTATTCTGTACCGCTTCTTTAGGTGCGCAGAATTGGGAACCTCTTTTCAATGAGAAAAACCTGAAAGGATGGAAGAAATTGAATGGCAAAGCCGAGTATAAAATTGTAGATGGTGCCATTGTCGGTGTATCTAAAATGGGAACACCCAATACTTTTTTGGCAACGACAAAGAATTATGGTGACTTTATCCTTGAGTTTGACTTCAAGGTAGATGACGGTTTAAATTCCGGAGTACAGCTTCGTAGTGAAAGCAAGAAAGATTATAAGAAAGGTCGTGTACACGGTTATCAGTTTGAGATCGATCCTTCCAAACGCGCTTGGTCAGGTGGTATCTATGATGAGGCACGTAGAAACTGGCTTTATCCTTTGACGCTGAATCCGTCGGCAAAAACCGCTTTTAAGAATAATGCATGGAATAAAGCTCGTATTGAGGCTGTGGGTAACTCAATCCGTACTTGGATAAACGGAGTACCTTGTGCTAATATCTGGGATGATATGACTCCTGTGGGCTTCATTGCTTTGCAAGTGCATGCCATTGGAAATGCGGCAGATGAAGGTAAAACTGTTAGTTGGAAAGATATCCGCATTTGTACGACAGACGTAGAACGCTATCAGACACCGGAAGCGCAAGCTGCACCGGAAGTGAATCTGATTGCCAACACGATTTCTCCGAATGAAGCAAAAGAAGGATGGACTCTATTATGGGATGGTAAGACTACTGACGGATGGAGAGGCGCTAAACTTTCTACTTTCCCTGCAAAAGGCTGGAAGATAGAAGATGGAATTCTGAAAGTAATGAAGAGTGGTGGCGCTGAATCTGCTAATGGCGGTGATATTGTGACTACCCGTAAATACAAGAACTTTATTCTGAAAGTAGATTTTAAGATTACCGAAGGTGCCAATAGCGGAATTAAATATTTCGTAAACCCGGATATGAATAAAGGTGCAGGCTCTGCTATCGGTTGTGAATTCCAGATTCTTGATGATGACAAACATCCTGATGCAAAACTGGGTGTGAAAGGTAACAGAAAGCTAGGTTCGTTGTATGATTTGATTCCGGCTCCTAAGAATAAACCTTTCAACAAGAAAGAGTTTAATACTGCTACCATTATCGTAAAAGGTAACCATGTAGAACATTGGTTGAACGGAGTTAAATTGATTGAATATGATCGTAACAATGATATGTGGAATGCATTGGTAGCATACAGTAAATATAAAAACTGGCCTAATTTCGGAAATCCGGAGGAAGGAAATATACTTCTTCAGGATCACGGAGACGAAGTATGGTTCAAGAACGTGAAAATTAAAGAACTGAAGTAAGGCGTATTCCATATTATTGTGGGAGATACGTCAAAATTCTTTATGACTTTTTATTCAGGCACGGATTGCGCGAATTTCACGGTTGTTCTAATGAAATAGCAATCGTGTAATTTGGGTAATCCGTGCCTAATTTGTCCTGCTATACGATGCAAGTCCCTATTCAACATATGTATAAGCCGTCCCATGAAGGCAGTGGACTGCTTTATGCCTGGTTTCTTTCCATGCATACACGGGTGGATATTATCCTGTATAGCAAGAAAACGGAAGGAGAATTGTTGTTTGTGGTCAATTGTATTTATGATGCATTGTGCCGGTTGGAAAAGATGGCGAACTTTTATAATCCGGCCAGTGAATTGGCTTATGTCAACCGGACAGCTTTTGTTTCTCCGGTCGTTCTTAGCGAAGAACTCTATTCAATGATTGATCTATGTCTGGAATATAATGGGAAGACTCTGGGGTGTTTTGATATTACAGTCCATTCAGAAAATTACAATCAGAACACGATACAATCGGTCCATTTATCAGCTGAAGATCATAGTATCTATTTTTCACGACCGGGAGTTGCTGTCAACTTATCTGGTTTCCTCAAAGGGTATGCTTTGGAAACAATTAAAAGCATATTGAATGAGTGTGTGATAGAAAATGCATTGATAAATATGGGAAACAGTTCCGTCCTTGCTTTAGGTAATCATCCGGTAGGAACGGGATGGAAAGTCAATAATATACTTCTTCATAATGAGTGTCTTACAACCTCTGGTAATGACTCTCCTGAACGTCGGCATATTGTTTCTCCTCGAGATGGAAAATTGGTGGAAGGTGCTCGACAGATATCTGTAGTTACAACTAATGGGGCAATAGGAGAAATATTGTCTACCGCTTTGTTTGCTGCTGACAGCGAACTGCGCAAGGATTTACTGGCTGAATTCTCTTCTGTATTAAGCCAGTTTTTCTTGATTGGTTATTAGGTATTTCTCTGATGTGCTAATATTTGTTTTCCTAAGTAGCTATGTTTGATTTTAAAGTATTCTGATGGGGCTTTCAATTATTAATAATTAAGGAGGTAGTTATTAATAGTTGAGGTAATAACTACTGATATCTGACAGGGCTTTTTGGGGCATATAGATACAAAATAGATACGGTAACTATTGTCAGGGAATGAGAACGCTATATGATAGAGATGCTCAATAATTCTGTTTCAGGTATAAATAAGGTATTGTTATTGCTAAAAGTGACAGTGTGGTACTTTGCGGTTTGGGAGGTGTTTTTGTGGAGGTGCTGAAAGATGTGTCTTCCGGTCTGGTTCCTTTTTTAGCTACACCAAAAGCCGTTGTAGCAGTTGACGCGGCGTATCCGAATAGAAAAATAGGACTATTCTTTCATTCATTGAGACATATTTACTATCTTTCCGCTGTGATTTTGCCTACATTTGGTAACTCAAACGGAAGGATAGAAAATATGTATATTTATGAAGAAAGTTCTAATACTTTTAATCTGTTTAATAGGCTATCAGATAAGCTGCCATGCACAAATGGCGGATGAACATTATTATTTTAAAAATCTAAGTGTACAAAACGGCTTATCCCAGAATACGGTTAATGCGATTTTGCAGGACAGGCAAGGCTTTATGTGGTTCGGCACCAAAGATGGCTTGAATAGATATGACGGTTTATCATTCCGTAAATTCAAACATGATGACCGTACTCGACGGAGTATCGGAAATAATTTTATCACAGCACTTTATGAAGATACGAAAGGAGATATTTGGGTAGGTACTGACGTGGGACTTTATATCTATGATCCTGAAAAAGACTCTTTCCGGCACTTTACCGAATTGAGTGAGGAAAACACTAAAATAGAACATACTGTAACCGCAATTTCCGGAGACAACGAAGGATGCGTTTGGGTGGCAGTGGAATCACAGGGACTGTTCTGTTATAATCTCGAGAAAGGAGAGCTTCAAAACTATACCTTACAGAACTTCTCCTTTCTTACTACTAATGTTGAGACCTTTGCTTTTGACAATAGCGGAACCCTTTGGATCGGCTGTTATGGTGATGGACTATTCTATTCGAAAGACCGTCTGCAAACCCTTCATCCTTATCTTTCGCCTCTGGATAACAAGGAATTTTATGCGAACGACGTAGTGACCTGTATTGTGAAAGGTGCATACAATTGTCTGTATGTAGGTTCTTTAAAGGGAGGGGTGAAAGAGCTGAACCTGACCTCTAACAAATTGCATGACTTGCTTTCAGAAGATGAAAGTGGAGAGCCTGTTTTCTGTCGTGAACTGTTGGTCGCTTCTGACAATGAACTATGGATTGGTGCAGAGTCGGGACTTTATATTTATAATTTCCGGTTAAGTAAGTACGCCCATTTGCGCAGTTCGATCAATGACCCTTATTCTTTATCCGATAATGCCATTTATTCATTGTGTAAAGATCGTGAGGGTGGCATATGGATTGGTTCTTACTTTGGTGGTATAAACTACTATCCCCGTTTTTATACGAACTTCGAGAAATATTATCCCAAAGGGACTGATAAAGGTTTGCATGGGAAACGGGTACGTGAGTTCTGTCAGGATAACCAAGGAATTCTGTGGATTGGTACAGAAGATGGCGGTCTGAATCGTTTTAATCCCAAGACCAAAACATTCTCCTTCTTTACGCCCAGTAGTGCTTTTACCAATGTGCATGGTTTATGTTTAATTGGAGATCATCTTTGGGTAGGAACCTTTGCAAAAGGAGTGAAAGTAGTAGATACGCGTACGGGAGCTATTGTGAAAACCTATCAGAAGACAGATTCGCCCCGCTCATTGATAGATAACAGTGTTTTCTCTATTTGTAGAACGACGACAGGGGATATTTATCTGGGTACTTTATTCGGTTTGTTGCGTTATAATAGACAATCTGACGATTTTGACCGGATACCAGAGCTGAATGGCCGGTTTGTATATGACATAAAAGAAGATTTCGGAGGAAACCTTTGGCTGGCCACTTATGCAAACGGCGCTTACTGTTATAATGTAAGCGAGAAGAAATGGAAGAATTATCTGCACAATGAAAATGATCCGAAAAGCCTTCCGTATGATAAAGTGGTAAGTATCTTCGAAGATTCTCACCGGCAAGTTTGGTTGACAACTCAAGGCGGAGGGTTCTGCCTGTTCCACCCGGAAACGGAAACTTTTACCAGCTATAATCTGGCAGACGGATTGCCAAACGATGTTGTTTATCAGATTGTAGAAGATAAAGACGGATTTTTCTGGTTGACAACGAATAATGGGCTCGTATGTTTCCAACCTACTACCGGAACAATGAAAGTATATACTACCTCTAATGGTCTGCTGGGCGATCAGTTTAATTACCGCTCCAGTCTGGAGACGGAAGACGGTACGATTTATTTGGGAAGTATCGACGGTTTTATCGCTTTCAACCCGAAAACTTTTTCAGAGAATAGGTCGCTTCCATCTATTGTGATTACGGATTTCCTGTTGTTTGGTAAAGAAGTGTATGTCGGTGAACCGGGATCTCCATTGAAAAAGAGTATCACTTTCTCTGATGAACTCATTCTCCAGTCTAACCAGAACTCTTTTTCTTTCCGGGTAACAGCATTAGACTTTCAAGCTCCAAGAATGAGTAAAATCATGTATAAACTGGATGGTTTTGATGCAGATTGGCTGACAATTGGCGAAAGTCCTATCGTTACTTATTCCAATCTGCGATATGGCAATTATACATTCAAGGTGAAAGTTTCTAATAGTGACGGAGTATGGAATGAAAACGAAATATCATTAAAAGTGCATATCCTTCCGCCTTTTTATTTTTCTGCTTGGGCTTATTTTGTGTATGCTTTGTTGATTATAGGTTGTTCTTTGTATATAATTATGTATTTCAAAAGACGTAGTAATAATAAGCATCGCAGGCAGATGGAGAAGTTTGAGCAGGAGAAGGAGCGTGAGGTTTATCATGCAAAGATTGACTTTTTCACGAATGTAGCTCATGAGATACGTACACCGCTGACATTGATTAAAGGTCCGTTGGAAAACATCATACTGAAAAAACAAGTGGATGCTGAAACCCGTGAGGACTTGAACGTCATGAAACAGAACACGGAACGATTACTTAATCTGACCAATCAGCTACTTGACTTTCGCAAGACGGAAAGCCAGGGATTCCGGTTGAACTTTGCAAAATGCAATATAACGGAAGTACTGAAAGAAACCCATGTACGTTTCACTTCTCTTGCAAAACAGAAAGGGTTGGATTTTACCCTACAGGTTCCAGAGAAGGACTTCTATGCTCATGTTAATCAGGAAGCATTTACGAAGATTATTAGCAATCTGCTGAACAATGGAATGAAATATGCCGAAAGTTATGTACATGTAATGTTGGAAGCTCCCCAAAGGGATGATAATAATCTATTCCGTATTCGCACAGTGAACGATGGAGTAATTATTCCTGATGCAATGAAAGAGGAGATTTTTAAACCTTTTGTTCGTTTTAATGAACAAGAGGACGGAAAGGTGACTACCGGTACTGGAATCGGTTTAGCACTCTCCCGCTCGCTGGCTGAATTCCATCTGGGAACGTTGGTTATGGAGGCAGGAGAGGAAAGTAATATTTTCTGTTTGACTTTACCGGTTGTTCAGGATACGACAATCACTTTGACTCCGGAGGCGGAGGTTGAAATTGAAAGGGTTAACGAAATTCCTGCAGAGCAGGCAGGAAAGAAAGATAATCGCCCCGCTGTGCTGGTAGTGGAAGATAATCCTGATATGCTAACTTTTGTTGTCCGTCAATTGTCGAGAGATTATACAGTGCTGACAGCCACTAATGGTGCAGAAGCCTTACAGGTGCTCGATGGCAATTATGTGAACTTAGTGATAAGTGATGTTGTGATGCCCGTGATGGATGGTTTTGAATTATGTAAGACTATTAAGTCAGATTTGAATTACAGTCATATTCCTGTCATCCTGCTGACTGCCAAGACCAATATACAATCAAAGATAGAAGGGATGGAACTGGGGGCAGATGCTTATATTGAAAAACCTTTCTCTGTAGAATATCTGCAAGCATGTGCTTCTAATCTTATTCAGAATAGGGAAAAATTACGTCAGGCTTTTGCAGAGTCTCCTTTTATAGCTGCTAATACAATGGCCTTAACAAAAGCTGATGAGGAGTTTATTAAGAGGTTGAACGAAGTAATCCAAATTAATTATGGCAACCCTGAATTTAGCATGGATGATATGGCGGATAAGCTGAATATGAGCAGGTCTAACTTTTATCGGAAAATAAAGGGAGTCTTGGATTTGAGCCCGAATGAGTTTTTACGCTTGGAGCGTTTGAAAAAGGCGGCCCAATTGCTGAAAGAGGGAGAAAACCGTGTGAATGAAATCTGTTATATGGTAGGATTTAATTCTCCGTCTTACTTTGCTAAATGTTTTCAAAAGCAATTTGGAGTATTGCCTAAAGATTTTGTTAATTCGAAAGAAGAGTAGTTTATACATAAAGCTGTATTTCATTCTATTGCATCTATTATATTGAGATTTTATAATTTATTAGTGTAAATTTTTTTAATAATACTATAAGATATGATGACCAGACAAAAGACAGTGTGGCTTGCACTATTACTAATTGGATTATATACTGATTTTTTGAATGCCAGTGAGATAATGAGATGGATGATTGCTTCTTCCGATAGTATTTGCTGGAAAGTGAATGGGGCGCATAATGACCACATTGAAATGAGTGGACTGAAAGTTTCAACGGTATTGCGCTATGGTGTTAATGAGGCAGGTGAATGGGTGATTGACCGGAATATGGTTTTACCTACTTTTCGTACTATCCCTAATGATACCCATGGTAGTTTACAACACCATTTTAATGGGGACTGGGCACATTTATGTCTTGTAAATGGCCAGCCGTTAGTAGGGGAAAAGGTGGAGACTGTATCGTTGAATGGAATTATGACTGTAAAGAGTATATATGCTGCTAGGGGGATTTCATTGACACGTACGCTTTTTCCTTCCACATCACAACCGGCCTTCTGTGAGAAATATGAGTTGGAGAATACGACAGATCACCCACAGACAGTTCAATTCCCATCGACCACTCTTTCTTATTCTACTGATGAGACAAAAGGAGTGGAGGGTAGCTATACATTAACGGCCACTCTTTCTTCTCCAGTAAAAAATGGTACTTATCTACTGAAAGCCGGAGAAAAAGCTTGGTTTCAGGTAGTCTATGCAGGATATAAGAAACATGATCAGGAGTTGGCGCTGGATGTTAATAATGAACTTTTGGCACGTCGGAGATTTTTGAGACGGATACAAGGTAACCTTGTGTTAGAAACTCCGAATGACGTAATCAATACCATGTTTTCTTTTGCCAAGATACGTGGTTCGGAAAGCATATTTGATACCAAAGGCGGATATATGCAAAGCCCTGGCGGAGAAGCTTATTATGCTGCTGTTTGGGCAAATGATCAGGCTGAATATATCAATCCATTTTTTCCATATTTAGGTTATCAAGCCGGAAATCGTTCGGCTATGGATTCATTCGGCTTGTTTATGCGCTATATGAATGATGAGTATAAACCTTTACCCTCGTCTATAATTGCAGAGGGGATTGATTGTTTTGGTGTTGCGGGTGATCGTGGTGATGTAGCAATGGTTGGCTATGGTGCAGCACGTTATGCTTTGGCATCCGGTAATCGTAATGAGGCTGAAAAATTGTGGCCGCTGATTGAATGGTGTCTGGAGTATTGTCATCGCCAACTGAACGTAGACGGGGTAGTAAAATCAGATTCAGATGAACTTGAAAATCGTTTTCCTGCCGGAAAAGCTAATCTATGTACATCTTCATTATATTATGATGCCTTGATTTCAGCTGCTTATCTGGGGAAAGCGTTGAAAAAAGAACATAAACAGATAAAGTCTTATCAGGATAGGGCTGCTGAACTTTATAAGAACATTGATGTATATTTTGCCCGTAATGTAGAGGGGTATGATACTTATCGCTATTATGATGGTAATACTGTACTACGTTCATGGATTTGCATTCCTTTGACTATGGGTATTTATGAGCAGGCGAAAGGTACTGTAGAGGCTCTATTCTCTGATAAACTATGGATGGAGAATGGGTTGTTAACTCAGTCGGGTACTTCTACTTATTGGGATCGTTCTACACTCTATGCTTTCCGGGGGGCTTACTCTTGTGGTGCTAGAGACATAGCTACTGAATATTTGGATAAATACTCTGCTACTCGTTTGTTGGGTGATCATGTTCCTTACGCAGTGGAAGCGTGGCCGGAGGGAAACCAAAGGCATTTGTCCACAGAAAGTGCTTTGTATTGTCGCATTATGACTGAGGGCTTGTTCGGCATCCGTCCCATAGCATTGGATGCTTTTGTGATGACACCGCAGTTGCCGGAAAGTTGGAACATGATGTCATTGAAACGTGTCTGTGCATTTGGTTCCATATTCGATATTGAGGTGAAGCGTGATAAAGATAACAAACTGTCGGTTTTGATAAAAAAGGATCATAAGATTGTAAAAAGAAGCAAGATAATGAACGGAAAACCGATCGAAGTGCGCATTTAAATAAGATAAAATAATCTGCCCTTTGGTTTAAGCCAATTTTGGTAACAAAATTGGCTTAAATATTATTTTTTAGTACGATTCTGGTTGATTTGTTATATCATTTGGTCTGGTTATTTCCTAATGATTGGCAGATACGCCCTATTTTTGTGTCGGATGTCATTAACAAATTAAATATATTATTTTTTATATGAGAAGTCTATTGATCGTATTTTATTGTCTAGTATCAGCTCTCACCATTAAGGCAAATGGACAGGATCGTTTGTGGAAGATACAGACAACTGATTATCACGGAACTTATTACGGGGCAACAGTAGCCAATGGAGGTATTGGTATCCTGCCGTGGAAAGAGCCGTTTTCTATTCGCCATGTCATGCTGAACCATGTTTTTGATTCTGCTACTCCTCAAGATGTGAGCCGTGTTTTACGAGGAATCAATCCATTCAATTTACAGATGCAAATTAATGGACAGACTGTAAATGGCGATAATATTTCGGGATGGGAACAGTGTATAGATATGAAAGAAGCTACTCATAATACGCATTTCATTTGTGATGGAAAAGCAGATGTGTCTTATAGTATCTGTGCTCTAAGAAATTTGCCTTATGCGGGACTAGTTCGTGTGGAGGTTACGGCACTGGGGGATATGTATTTGACAGTGTCAAATCCTATCGAGGTGCCTGATGAGTATAAAAACATAGGTTCGAAACTGGTCAATGTGAATGTTAATGGGAATGATATAAAAATAGTGCGTACTTGGGCTTTATCAAAACACCGTGAACAGAAAGTTTCGGCTTCTTCCGCATTTATTTATGATAAGAATTCTAACGTGCAGCAACAATATAATGGGAATGGGCAGATTTCTATTCCATTAAAGAAAGGAGAGAAATTCTTCTTTACTTTATTAGGTGCTGTTTGTACCGGGCGTGATTTTATAGATCCGTACAATGAGGCGGACCGTGAAGTTATTTATGGTGCGAAAGAGGGATTGGCGCGTCTGATGGATGGGCATCAGAAACTCTGGGACGAGATGTGGAAAGGTGATATTGTGATTGAGGGGGATGACGAAGCGCAGCGTGCTGTGCGTTTTGCACTTTATAATCTGTATTCCAATGCACGCAAAGGAAGTCGGTTGAGTATACCTCCTTTTGGGCTTTCTTCACAGGGATATAATGGACATATTTTCTGGGATACCGAATTTTGGATGTATCCGCCTATGCTCTTTATGAATCAGGGGATTGCACGAACAATGATGGACTATCGTACTGACAGGTTGGAAGCTGCTTGTCAGAAAGCATTAAGTTATGGATATGATGGAGCTATGTTTCCTTGGGAAAGTGATGATGCAGGAGAAGAGGCGTGCCCAACTTGGGCGTTGACTGGTCCTTTTGAGCATCATATCACTGCTGATATCGCTATTGCGGCTTGGAATTATTACTGTATGAGCGGAGATCAACGATGGTTGCGTGAAGAAGGGTTCCCTTTAATGGAGAAAGTGGCAGAATTTTGGGTAAGTCGTGTAGAAAAGAATGACGATGGTTCCTATTCGATTCGTAATGTTGTTTGTGCCGATGAATATGCAGAGGGTGATGATAATGCCTTTACGAACGGTACTGTTATTCGCGCATTACAGGATGCTACTAAGGCTGCTTTCATATGTGGGGTTAAAGCTCCGGTAATTTGGAAAGAAATAGCAGCAAAGCTACGTATCCCCAAATTTGAAAATGGAGTGACTATGGAGTATGATGGTTATAGTGGACAGGTTATCAAGCAGGCGGATGCTAATTTACTGGTCTATCCATTAAACCTGATTACCCGTCCGGAAGAAATTCGTAAAGATTTGGAGTATTATGAGGGGAAGATTGACAAAGGAGGTCCTGCAATGTCTTTCTCTGTATTGGCTTTGCAATATGCACGCCTTGGTGAGGGAGATAAGGCATATGAGCTGTTTGTGCAGAGCTTCCGTCCTAATCAGTTACCGCCGTTCGGTGTTCTTTCTGAGGGTGCAGGAGGTACTAATCCTTATTTCTCAACTGGTGCGGGGGGACTTTTGCAGACTGTAATCAATGGCTTTTGTGGTTTGGAAATTACAGATAACGGCATTAAACAATTGCCATCGAAATTGCCGGAACATTGGAGAAGGTTGGTAGTTAAAGGAGTCGGACCGGATGGTAAAACATATGTCCGGCTGCAGAAATGAGTTCAATTTTTTTGGTTGTGTAAATAAAAGTCAGAGGATGTATGCTTTGGGAGGGAAATTGAGACTGGAATTTCATTTATTGACCTGTTTTTAATATCCTAAGCTGGTAGAATTCCATATTTTTGTTGCGTATCACACAAGCTACAAGATGTTAGCTGTTGCTCAAGTTTGAAAATGAATTATTAATGTATTAACAGAACCAGTATTTATTTTATTACTGATTCATTTAATTGAATTTACATGAATTTAAAATGCTTATTTTGTGGAATACTTGTTGGGTTATATGTTGAGGCTATTGAAGCTGTCAATTATACTCCAGAAAAGATTTCAGCATCTATTTCCTTAAAAGTACCGGGAAATGAATCGGAAAAATACTCGCTGGATATGCGGCAGTTGAAGAATGACCGTTCATCTTATCTGTTGGAACCTTCAAAAGGTATTCCGATGGTAATAACTCAGAGAATGGAGGATATGAATGGTAAGTTACGCATCAATGTCAGTCTAACTGCATTAGAGGATGTTTATTTTAATTTTAGCGAGCAGTTGTCAACCGGTTTTAATCATGATGATTGCCAGTTCTATATGCCGGGGTTCTGGTATCGTCGCAATCTGCGATCTCCTAAGGAAGCACCTTCATTTCATACATCAGACAGCTGGTTGGTACGTGAGGATAGATTGAGTGCTCCTCTTACAGGTATTTATTCAGAAAAGGAAAAAAGCTTTGTGACAGTGAGTCGTATAGACAATTTTGCTAATGAGGTTTTGTCTACTCATCGAGAGGGAGAAATCATTCTTTCAGGTAAAACTTCAATAGGTTTTACTGGATTCGAAAATCAGAATGGAGTGGCAACACTTTCTTTCGGTTTTCCTTACCGTGAAGCACCTAAAAGCTATATTCGAAAATTAACATTGGCTCCGGCGGTAGAGGCTTTTCAGTCTCTGAAAAAAGGAGAAACAATGTTACTGACATGGGAGATTATGGAGAATAAAGCTGATGATTATTCTGATTTTATTCGGAATGCGTGGGAGTATAGCTATGACACTTATGCTCCGGCTCCGGTTGATACTCCTTATTCTATTGAGGATATGAAAGAAGTAATGAGCCGTTTCTTTGTCAATAGTCTGGTGACTGGTAATTCGTTGACTTTTAATTCGGGTATTCATTTGCGGACTGCTGATTGTCAGAGTAACGGCCAGGCAGAAGTAGGTTTTATCGGTCGTGTGCTTCTTAATGCATTCAATGCTTGGGAATATAGTTGGCAATGTGGCAGAGAGGATCTGAAAGAAAACAGTATGAAAGTATTCGATAGTTATTTGAAGAATGGCTTTACCCAAGCTGGTTTCTTTAAAGAATCGGTAAACTTTGATAGAGGGTATGAAGATCCTGTACATAGTATTCGTCGTCAATCAGAAGGAATTTATGCTATGCTTCATTTTCTTGCTTATGAAAAGGAGAATGGTCGTCGTCATCCTGAATGGGAGCAAAAGATGAAAAATATGCTTGATATACTTCTACAGTTGCAGCATGCGGATGGCAGTTTCCCCCGTAAATTCCACGATGATTTTACAGTAGTTGATGACAGTGGGGGAAGTACGCCTTCGGCCACTTTGCCTTTAATAATGGGATATAAATATTTTAAGGATAAACGTTATTTAGCCAGTGCTAAAAGGACAGCAGATTATCTGGAGAAAGTCTTGATATCTAAAGCTGACTATTTTTCATCTACTCTCGATGCCAATTGTGAAGATAAAGAGGCTTCTCTTTATGCTGCTACAGCAACTTACTATCTTTCGTTAATAACGAAAGGAGACGAGCATCGTCATTATGCCGACCTGACAAGAAAGGCTGCTTATTTTGCATTGTCATGGTATTATGTATGGGACGTTCCTTTTGCTCAAGGTCAGATGTTGGGTGATATCGGTCTGAAAACTCGTGGTTGGGGCAATGTCTCTGTAGAAAACAACCATATTGACGTGTTTGTTTTTGAATTTGCTTCGGTACTGCAATGGTTGTCAAAGGAATATGAGGAGCCACGTTTTGCCCATTTCGCAGAGGTGATCTCTACCTCCATGCGCCAATTGCTACCTCACGAAGGGCATCTATGTGGAATTGCTAAATCCGGTTTTTATCCGGAAGTCGTTCAACATACCAACTGGGACTATGGCAAAAATGGAAAAGGGTATTATAACGATATCTTCGCACCAGGATGGACAGTTGCATCTTTGTGGGAGTTATTGACTCCGGGACGTGCGGAACATTTCTTAAAATGACAGAAATAGGTCAGAAGATATCTCAATTATATTTTAATTTCATTTTGAACGATTTTTTTTAATTATTGGTTTATATGTTTTATTATATTTTATGTTGGTTGTCTACTTTTGCTCTCACTCAATATGAGATAAAGTATTTATTATGAGTTTTTTAAATTTAATATTATGGATTTGAAGAAAGCATTGTTTGTTTGCTTGTTGTTGTATTATGGAATAAGTGCTAACTCCGCTTTACCGGAACATTCTTCTATGTTTGGTAAGACTAATATGTCGGAGCAAGCGAAAGGTATTCGTATCAGTGGTACGATAACCGATAAGGACAAGAATCCTCTTCCTGGTGTGAATGTACGTGTACTGGAACAGACAGGGACTGGAGTGATTACGGATATGGACGGACACTTTTATTTGGATGTACCCGGAAAGAATTCCGTAATAGAGATTTCGTATATTGGTTTCAAAACTCAACAAATAAAAGTTGGAAGTAAGATTAACTTTGATGTAATTTTAGAAGAAGATATTGAAGCCTTGGATGAAGTTGTGGTTACTGGATATGGTAGTCAGAAGAAAATGTCGGTTATCGGTTCTATCGAGACATTACAGCCTAAGAAGTTACAGGTTGGTGCCACGCGCTCTTTGTCTAATAATCTGGCAGGACAGATTGCCGGTGTGATAGCGGTTCAACGTTCGGGAGAACCGGGTTACGATTCCTCGAATTTTTGGATTCGCGGTATTGCTTCTTTCTCTGGTGGACAATCTCCGTTAGTGTTGGTAGATGGTATTGAGCGCGACTTGAATAACATAGACCCTGCTGAAATTGAATCTTTCTCAGTATTGAAAGATGCATCGGCGAGTGCTATGTATGGTGTACGTGGTGCAAATGGTGTCATCGTTATCAATACGAAGCGTGGTAAAGTAGGAGCTCCTTCTGTCAATCTGCGTGTGGAACATTCTATTGCAGAGCCGACAAAACTTCCGGATTTTATTGGGGCAGCCGATCATATGACATTGATAAATGAAATAACAGAGAACAAGTCGCGTTTGCCTTTCAGCCAGGAGCAGATTGACAGAACGAGATATGGTTATGACAGAGATTTGTATCCGGATGTAAATTGGCTGGATGAAATAACAAAGGATTATGCTTATTCTACTCGTGCGAATCTGACCGTATCAGGTGGTTCTGATTTTCTGCGTTATTCGTTGGTTGGTTCTTATTTCGGTGAGAAGGGAATTATGGAGACGGATAAATCATTGCCTTATGATACGGGAACGAAACTAACTCGTTATAATATGCGTGCGAATGTTGACTTGGATGTGACTAAGACAACAGTGCTGCGTTTAAATGTCGGTGGGTTCCTTCAAACACACCGCAGACAGGCATTTAGTACGGACGATGCTTTTGATAGAGCGTTTATAACTTCCCCTTTTGTGTATCCTGCCCGCTATTCAGATGGGACTATTCCAATTATGGCTATTAATGATGTGAACCCTTGGGCAGCGGTGACACAGCGAGGTTACGACGTAGTTACAGCTTCACAGATTCAGTCACTCTTTGCTATTGAACAGAATCTGAAGATGATCACGCCGGGATTAAAAGCGAAAGTAACCTTTTCTTTCGACCGTTGGAATCAGAGTTCGATTACAAGGGGAAAGGATGCTACTTATCATAGTATTGCTACCGGACGTGACATTGAAGGTAATCTGATTCATTCGGTACTTAAATATGGAGATGAGTCTTTGGGACATGGAAATAAGGGGGAATATGGAAATTCGAGGGTGTATTTTGAAGGAACATTAACGTATGCTCGCACTTTCGGAAAGCATGACGTAGATGCATTGTTTCTGTATAATCAGCAAAGTTATGATAATGGTAGTGTACAACCTTATAGAAAACAAGGTATTGCGGGTAGATTATCTTATACTTTCGATAGCCGTTATGTGACGGAGTTCAACTTTGGATATAATGGTTCAGAGAATTTTGCTAAAGGTAAACGTTTCGGCTTTTTCCCTTCTGTGGCAGTCGGATGGTTATTGTCTGAAGAACCTTTCATGGATCGTTTCAGAAATACATTGAGTAAATTGAAATTAAGAGGTTCTATAGGAAAAGTAGGTAATGATGATATCGGAGGACGCCGTTTTGCCTATATAACAACATTGAATACCAATGCAGATAAGTATAACTGGGGTGATACAGGACAGATTGGTCGTACCGGTATTTCAGAAGGAGAAGTTGGAGTTGAAAATCTTACCTGGGAAACAGCTCTGAAAATGAACCTTGGTTTTGAGCTGGGATTATGGAATGAATTGGAATTACAGGT
>OLIV01000627.1_pt1 | contig 21040 bp, 20 predicted proteins | sample 1601411 | NCBI WGS metagenome assembly OLIV01 (sample SAMN03922450, study PRJEB24848) | human gut metagenome | isolation source: stool sample | host: Homo sapiens | place: Germany | collected 2009-11 | reverse complement strand
GTATGTAAAAGCTGATTTCGAAATTCCGGAATTTTACAAAGACATTGTAAAAGATGAATTAAATGTAAAGAATGTAACATTTACACAAGATGTTCGTGACTTTACTTCATATACTTTTAAACCTCAGTTAAAGACAGTCGGACCAAAATATGGTAAACTGTTAGGTGGAATCAAAAATGAACTCAGCAATCTGGACGGAAATGCTGCTATGGACGAACTGAATGCGACAGGTGTTCTGAAGCTTCAGGTAAATGGACAGGAAATTGAACTTACAAAAGAAGACCTTCTGATCGACATGGCACAGATGGAAGGATATGTATCTGAGAGTGACTATGGTATCACCGTTGTACTGGATACAAACCTGACAGAAGAACTTCTGACAGAAGGATTTGTACGTGAGATCATCAGTAAGATCCAGACTATGCGTAAGGAAGCCGGATTTGAAGTTATGGACAAGATCAAGGTAACTTACGACGGAAGCGAAAAAGCAGAAAAAGTATTTGCAGAGTATGCAGAGCAGATCGGACAGGAGACACTTGCGGTAGCAGTTGAAAAGGCTGAACCTGCAGGCTATGTGAAAGACTGGAAGATCAACGGTGAAGCTGTAAATATGGGTGTAGAAAAGCAGGGAGAATAATCCCTGCCGCTGCGCAAAATGAGAAGGGAATATAAGCATGTACAGTAAAAGATTTGAAAAAGAAACTTTTAAAAATGATGTGAAAGAAAATGTGCGGACACTGTATCGTAAAGAGATTGAAGAAGCAACTCCGCAGCAGATTTTCCAGGCAGTATCTTATGCAGTAAAAGAAGCAATCGTAGATGACTGGCTTGCGACACAGAAAACATATGAAAAAGAAGATCCAAAGACCGTATATTATATGTCAATGGAATTTCTTATGGGACGTGCACTTGGCAACAACCTGATCAACATGACTGCATATAAAGAAGTAAAAGAAGCCCTTGATGAGATGGGCATTGATCTGAATGTGGTAGAAGATCAGGAACCGGATGCAGCACTTGGTAATGGTGGTCTTGGACGTCTTGCAGCTTGCTTCCTGGATTCACTTGCATCTCTTGGATACGCAGCTTACGGCTGTGGAATCCGTTACCGTTACGGTATGTTCAAGCAGAAAATTGAAAATGGATATCAGGTAGAAGTACCGGATAACTGGCTGAAAGAAGGAAATCCGTTCGAGATCCGTCGTGAAGAGTATGCAAAGGAAGTACGTTTCGGAGGAAATATCCGTTTCGAGAAAGATCCTGTTACAGGAAAAGATAAATTTATCCAGGAAAACTATGAGTCTGTCATGGCAGTTCCGTATGATATGCCAATCGTTGGATATGGCAATCACGTAGTAAATACACTGCGTGTATGGGATGCAAAACCGATCACAGACTTTAAACTTGATGAATTTGACAGAGGAAATTATCACAAAGCAGTAGAGCAGGAAAACCTTGCAAAACTGATCGTTGATGTTCTCTATCCGAACGATAACCATTACTCAGGAAAAGAGCTTCGTCTGAAACAGCAGTATTTCTTTATTTCTGCAAGTCTTCAGGCTCTGATCGAGAAGTATAAGAAAAAACATGGTGATATCAGAAAACTGCATGAGAAGGTTGTTATCCAGATGAACGATACTCACCCGACAGTTGCAGTTCCAGAATTAATGCGTCTCCTCATCGACGTAGAAGGATTAAGCTGGGAGGATGCATGGGAAGTTACAAGTAAGACTTGTGCTTATACAAACCATACAATCATGGCAGAGGCACTTGAGAAATGGCCAATCGACCTGTTCTCTAAACTGCTTCCACGTATTTACCAGATTGTACAGGAGATCGATCGTCGTTTCCTGATTAAGGTTCGCGAAATGTATCCGGGAAATGAAGAGAAAGTCCGCAAAATGGCAATCCTTATGAACGGACAGGTTCGTATGGCTAACATGGCAATCGTTGCAGGATTCTCTGTAAATGGTGTTGCACAGCTTCATACAGAGATCCTTGAGAAACAGGAACTGAAAGATTTCTATCAGATGATGCCTGAGAAATTCAACAATAAGACAAATGGAATCACACAGAGACGTTTCCTCGCACATGGAAACCCACTTCTTGCGGATTGGATCACAGATAAGATCGGTGATGGATGGATCACAGATCTGTCTCAGATTGCAAAGCTGAAACCACTTGTTGAAGACGAAGACGCAAGACGTGAATTTATGGAAATTAAATACCAGAATAAAGTTCGCCTTGCGAAATATATCAAAGAGCATAACGGAATCGATGTAGATCCTCGCTCTATCTTTGACATTCAGGTAAAACGTCTGCATGAGTACAAACGTCAGCTGTTAAATATCCTGCATATCATGTATCTGTACAATCAGATCAAAGAGCATCCGGAGATGTCCTTCTACCCAAGAACATTTATCTTCGGAGCAAAGGCAGCAGCAGGATACCTTCGTGCGAAAGAGACAATCAAACTGATCAACTCCGTAGCAGATGTTGTAAATAACGACAGAAGCATCAACGGAAAGCTGAAAGTTGTATTTATCGAAGACTACAGAGTATCCAATGCAGAGATTCTTTTCGCAGCAGCAGATGTCAGCGAACAGATCTCAACAGCTTCCAAAGAGGCATCCGGTACAGGTAACATGAAGTTCATGTTGAACGGTGCACCGACACTCGGAACAATGGACGGAGCAAATGTAGAGATCGTTCATGAAGTTGGAGAAGAGAATGCATTTATCTTCGGTCTGAGTTCACAGGAAGTAATCAATTACGAGAACAATGGCGGATACAACCCGACAGATATCTATTTCAATGATTGGGAGATCAAACGTGTCGTAGATCAGCTGATGGATGGAACATATTCTAACGGTGATCACAACATGTATATCAACCTGTATAATTCACTGCTGAATACACAGTGTACAGACAAAGCAGATACTTACTTCATTCTGAAAGACTTCCGTTCTTATGCAGATGCACAGAAGAGAGTAGAAGAAGCTTACAGAGATCAGCAGAGATGGTCTAAGATGGCAATGATGAACACAGCATGCAGCGGTAAGTTCACATCTGACAGAACAATCGAGGAGTATGTGCGTGATATCTGGCATCTGGAGAAGGTTGAAGTTCCATCAGGACAGGACCTTTTCGAATAAGCAATTACACGGAGAATGAACCAGATAAGTTCTAAAATAGGACAGCCTTCCATACAATAGAGTATGGAGGGCTGTTTTTATGCGTGATACAATTAGAAATAAAATAAAGTTATTTTTTGCATTTCTTATCATACTGTTTTTACTTCCTTACATCATTTCTGTTTTTATAAACGGAAAAAATGCGGTGCAGGGAGCTGACAGCGATAATGCATCTGTGTATCTCGCAGAAATGCTCGCAGGAGAAACAGATGGTGGATGTGAAATAGAAGCATTGAAGGCACAGGCGGTTGTTCTACGTACAGAGTTGTACAGAACAGAGAAAGAAAAGCAAACTATTTTGGATAAATGTCTGACGCAGACTCAGATGAAGAAAAAGTGGGGGCCAAAATACGAAGAGAATTTGAAAAAATGTCAACAGGCAGCACAGGAAACAAAAGGAATTGTATTGTGGTATCATGAGACCTTTGCATGGGCACCGTTTCATCAATCCAGTAATGGAAAGACCAGAGACGTGCAGGAGGTACTTGGGAATGCAGATTATCCGTACATCACAGCAAAAGAATGTCCGCTTGACAAGGCGGCAGAAGATGAAATTCAGGTACATTTGATAGAATATAAAGAGATACAAAAGAGATGTAGAGAATTCCTTGTGGCAGAGGAACAGAAAAAAGCAGAAAATGGGTATGGATACGAAGATTTTGAAATTCAGGAATGGGATTCTTCCGGTTATGTCAGAAAAATGAGGATTGGAGAGACGATATGTACAGGAGATCAGTTCCGTGATGCACTGAAACTTCCTTCGAGTTCATTTTCTTTTTATGAAAGTCCACACGGGTTGAAGATTGCAACGGTTGGAAAAGGGCACGGATTCGGAATGAGTCAGTGGACTGCACAGGAAATGGCAAAGGATGGGAAAAATTATGAAGAGATCCTGCAATATTTTTATGAAGGAACAGAACTACACCACATAGATGAATAAGATCGATCATTTCAGGCAATGCTATAGCCAGAGGTGATGATTATGAATAAAAATGAAAGACCGGCCTTTTTGAAAGGAAAGGGAGCTGCAGTTGGCGCAGTACTTTGTTTTGTTGCGGTAATTACAATGGTTGGAAGCTACACATACAATCATTACAAAAAAGACATGGAGCAGCAGATCAAAGATGCGCAAACAACAGCAGAACAGCTTACAGAAGATGATAGTACATTGGCGAATACAGATGATATTCTTCCTACAGACACAGATTCAGAAGAGGATAATGCAGAAAACCAGGAATCCCAAAAGGATGTTCAGCAAGAGAATGAAAACAGTATGGAGAATGGAAATACATCCACAGAGGAAATTCAAAGCACGGCATCTTCAAATACACAGAATGTGTGGTTTACTCAGGAAAGTACACTTGCCTGGCCGGCAAGCGGAGCAACACTTTTGAGTTTTAGTATGGATCATACAGTATATTTTCCAACATTGGAGCAGTATAAATATAATCCTGCACTGATTATTGGTGGAACGCAGGGAGAAGTAATCCACGCAGCGGCAGCAGGAGTTGTAGAGAGTATTGAACAGACTGCCCAGACAGGAACTACCGTGACACTTGATATGGGAAATGGGTATACTGCGGTTTATGGCCAGCTGGATGAAGTGGCGGCAGCAGTTGGAGATTATATTGCAGCCGGAGAGGAAGTGGGAACACTGAATTCACCGACGAAATATTATAGTGTCGAAGGACCAAATTTATATTTTGAAATTATGAAAGACGGGGCGCCGGTTGACCCAATGAATTTTATGGAGTAAAGTTGTATTTGTCTGGATAAAATGATGGAATCAGAAGTTTGATTACGGGTGCAGGACCAATACTATACTATATTGTATTGGATACAGGAAAAAGTTTAAGAAAAGTTTTCCTGATAATATAGTATTGGTCTTGGATAAGGGATTCATGATATAGTAAATAACATGCATCGAAAGAGTAATGCGGGAGATAGCAGAGGTGAGTTTTTGAATTATACATATATGCTAAAATGTAGTGACGGAACGTTATACACGGGCTGGACAAATGATCTGGAAAAACGTGTGGAGGCGCACAATTCCGGGAAAGGCGCGAAATATACGAAGGCACGGCGGCCTGTTGAATTGGCTTATTATGAGGAATTTGAGACAAAAGAACAGGCAATGAAGCGGGAATATGCAATTAAGCAGTTAGGGAGAAAAGAGAAACAGAAACTCATTGCCGGCAAAAAAGTTAAATTATCAGATGAAAGAAAAGAGGAAGATTAAAAAACTGCCCATCGGGAATGGAACATTTCCTTCCTGATGGGCAGTTTTATCACAGCAGAAGCGATCGCTTCTGCTGATAAGATTTGTTTAAATTAGCCGAAGTATCTCTTAAGCAGTCCTTCGAATGCTTTTCCGTGTCTAGCTTCGTCGCGAGCCATCTCGTGTACTGTGTCGTGGATTGCATCCAGGTTAGCAGCTTTCGCTCTCTTTGCAAGATCGAATTTACCTTCTGTAGCACCGTGCTCAGCATCAACTCTCATCTCAAGGTTTTTCTTTGTGCTGTCTGTTACAACTTCACCAAGAAGTTCAGCGAATTTTGCAGCATGCTCTGCTTCTTCGTAAGCAGCTTTTTCCCAGTAAAGTCCGATTTCCGGATATCCTTCTCTGTGAGCAACTCTTGCCATTGCAAGGTACATTCCTACTTCAGAGCATTCTCCTGCGAAGTTTGCACGAAGATCTGCAAGAATATCTTCGCTGACACCCTGTGCAACACCTACAACGTGTTCAGCAGCCCATACTTTGTCTCCTTCCTGCTCTTTGAACTTAGAAGCTGGTGCGTGACAGACTGGACATTCAGCCGGTGCAGCATCTCCTTCGTGAACATAACCACATACTGTACATACAAATTTTTTCATAATGATAATCTCCTTTTTCTTATTAATTTTTTTTAACTTAAGACTTCCTAATGCAGTCACTGCATTCCCCATAAAACAAAGTGGAACTTGAAGTGATGATTCCATCGAAATTCTCCCCGGCCAGCCGGTTCACTTCTTCAATACTCTTCATATCCAGTTCCAGATCCAGTAACCGTCCACAGCTTGTACAGAGAAAATGATTGTGCGGAATAACATTTCCGTCAAATCGATCTCCGCCGTCAGGTGTTGGGATCTTGATCGCTTCGCCGATATCTGTCAGCAGATTCAAATTCCGGTAAACAGTACCAAGACTGATATTAGGAAAATCCTCTTTAACATGCAGATAAACAGTGTCGGCAGTGGGATGCTCTTTTGTTGAAGCGAGATAATGCTTGATAGCTTCTCGTTGTCGGCTATATTTAATTGCAGCCATAGATTCACCTCTTTCTAAAATTGAATCAATAACGATAACGATTACTGTAATTAGAATATAACTTATATTTTAAAAATTGTCAATAGAAAAAAATAAGTTTTTTTTATTTCTCCTGACAAAATATTACAAAATAATTAACAAAATGGACGTTGAGATTAATAAAAAAGGGGAATAATTACAAATGGTGGAGGGCGATAATTATGAAAAAACTATTAAAACAGTTGACATATCTATGGTTGATTGATAAAATTACGGCGTAACAAAAATTAACAATTATGTAACAATTAAAACTTCCCACAAAAGATAAGGCTGGAAATAAAGGAGGTTTTATATGAGTAACATGCGGATGAAGCATAAGCTTATCATGTCAATGATGGCAGGGATGATCATAATTCCGGGGAGTGTAGTCAGAACACAGGCGGCAGAAACTGATGACAGTGAGAAGAGTCTGGTTCCGGTTACAGGAATTGAAAATATTTTGGAAGCATCATATCAGACAGAAATAAAGAACAATATCAATCTGTATCTGGTGCCGACAGAAGAGGGAGAGTATTTGAATATAGCGTTTTCTAATACGGGGGATTATACCTATATTAGAAGCGAAGCAGATGAAAACAGTGAATGGGTTGGAAAATTATATTCTGATTCAGCGGCAGTTGTGTTGGAATATTTGGATGGATGGACAAAGATTCGGTCGGGAAATGCAGAGGGGTATGTTCCGACCGAAACATTGTTCACAGGAGAAGAAGCCCGTTCGAGGTCAGATGAGTATACAAATGAGAATGTTACAGTCACAGCAGATTGTCTGAATGTCAGAAAAGGACATGGGACAGATACTACCGTATTAACCCAGATCGGTCAGGGAGAAGAATATCTTGTGACAGCAGATCCTGTAGATGGCTGGTATCCGATACAGGTCGGTGAAGTTAATGGCTGGGTGTGCGGTGATTATGTTATAGAGGAAAGTTCTTATTCTTACGGGGAGACAAAAGAGGAAGAACAAAAACGAGTGGAAGCAGAAGAAGCTGCGGCTGCGGAGGCGGAAGCAGAAGCCCAGGCTGCAGAAGCGGCGGCTCAGTCAGTTGCGTCAGGGCAGGAAGTTATTGATTATGCCTGTCAGTTTATTGGGAATCCATATGTGTGGGGCGGTACAAGTTTAACAGATGGAGCAGATTGTTCTGGATTTGTCCAGTCCGTGTATGCACATTTTGGTATAAGTCTTCCACGAACTTCTTATGAACAGCGAAGTGCAGGATATGAAGTGAGTTATGAAGACGCACAGCCGGGGGATCTTATCTTATATGAAGGACATGTTGGTTTATATATAGGAAATGATCAGATCGTAAATGCAATGAATGAAGCTCAGGGAATTGGTATCAGCAGTGCAACGTATACAAATATCGTGGCTGTCAGACGGATTTATTAAAGAATAATAGAAAGAAAACAATGCATTGTCCAGAATATGTGTGGGAAATGAAAGATTTGACTGTAAATTCTAAAATCGATATTTTCCAAGAAAAATATACGGATAGTCAAAATGCACAAAATATGACAAGAATATTCAAAATAGCAAAAAAATGAAAAAAAGTAGTTTTTAACTTATCAACATTGAAAAATCGAAAAAATGAGGAAAAATAAAAGATTCCCTGAAAGTTATCCACATTATCAACAAAGAAAGATGTGAATAGTGTGGATAACTTTTGGAAATAAAAAGAACATTCGTTTTGGCTATTGTTATGAAAATGACGATTTGTCGAAAAAAAAAAGAAAACTGATTGACTTTTGAGTAGTGTGATAAACGGAAAAAGTTGCGTGAAAAATTCAGAAAATTTCATAGAATGATAATGAAAATAAGGTTGCTAAATCATAGATCAGGGATTATAATAAAAATTACTGTTCAATGGTGACAGAAATTAATTGAAAATAGAAATATGTAAGGAGGAAACAGTGATGGCAATTTCTAAAAGCACAACAATTGGCGAACTTCTGGTAACATTTCCAGAGTCAGCTCCGATTTTGATGGAGATTGGTATGCATTGTCTTGGATGCCCGTCATCTCAGATGGAGTCTCTTGAGGAAGCAGCTATGGTTCATGGAATTGATGCAGATCTGCTTGTAGAGAAGATCAATGCAGCAATGGCAGCCGCTGGTAAATAATAAAGAGAAAAGATATACAAGAAGCTGTTGTGCTCTCAAAAAAGAGAGTATGGCAGCTTTTTAGTATCGTTAAAAGTTTTTGTGGATAACAAGTGAAAAAGACGGCCTGAAGTGTGGGAAAAGTTATTCCCATAATTCCAGACCGTCTTTTTTATTCGTTGTTTAAATTGTGGATAACTTCTGAATTGCGTCTGCGGAAACAATGATTTTGCAATGCTCCTCCAGAAATGCAAGAACAGAAGAATCTCCCTTCTCAGGGGAACTGTACTCCGAAAGCATATTACATACTTTATTAAATTCCTGATCTGCACCATCAGCAGGTGCCAGCGCAAGGATAAAGGTATTATTATTCTCATCGTCCTTATATAGTGTATTTGCACCTGTATAGAACGGAGCAAGCAGGCGGGAAGCCTCAATTACAGAATCTAACGTGTCGAAGGAGAACAGGCGGACAGGAAATACCGGTACTGTTTCTTTAGGTTCCGGATCTTTTGCTTCGGAAGCCACTTCCTTCACTTTGTTAAGCAGATCAAAGAATTCATCTGCGCCTTGAAGCTTTTCAAGAACATTGCTGTTCAGTGTATCAGAATCTCCGGCAGGTGTAAACTTGGAAAAACGTGTATCAAGTTCTTCCGGATCCTCCACCTTTGTTATGATCAAAGTGATAGAGTCTGAAGAAGAAGGAATTGCTTCTATCATCAGAGGAAGGTCATCTGTCTCGAATCCAAAGTCGAAAGATGCCTGCTGCATCATATCTCGAAATAGTGATTTTGCTTTCTCGGTACCATAAGCCAGTTCGCTGATCTTGAGATTGCGGGCTGCAAGATCGGCATGTGTCAAAGTACAACGAATCTGATTGTCATTGATTTTTTCAATTTTCATATGATCACATCCTTATGTCTTATGATATTAAGATAATCTGTGGATTAAGAACTGTTCATTATGTTCATAACTAGATATATCTTTTCATCGTTTAGTATAAACAAAAAAAGAAAAGATGTAAAGGAAAACGAAAATTGTTTATAACTATTTTAGGTTATCAACAAATCCCACCCACTTATCAACAATAAACACATTGAAATTCCGAAAGGCTGCTCATATAATGGCACTTACAGAAGACACACCATTTGATAAAACGGAATGTTAAGAAAGGAGGCACTGAAAGCATTTCTGATTTTCAAAAAAATTCAATTCCCTGAAATCAAGGGAAAATTCACAATAATTATGAGAAGGAGACCCTCCAAAGATCAGGGTTGTCTTCTTGTCCGTCACTTGTTCTACAGTATGTCACAGATACCTTTTATGGTCGAAGATGGCGGACAACGTTTTATCAGGATCCCAGGAGAGAAGGAGTACATACGATATGAGAACGGAAGATGGATATAAGGAATTATATGCGGAGCTAAGAGGTTATGAAGAAAAAGGAGTGGACATAGTTATGGATGGATATCCGATGAGTCCATTGCAGATTGTGACAGCATATATGGCCAGAGAAGTCCAGCTAATAAATGTCAATAGTTAAATGAAAAAATTGCTCTTATTTTCTGGCTAAAAAAGGGTAGACATCCCCCTTGGTGAAAATATCGTTCTTTTGAAAGATATTGATTCGTTGGATGTACAGTATTTTATGCAGCCATGTCGCATTTGGAAGCATTGTATTGTTTGATATGCTCCTGTGGAGTGATGATTTCAAAAGACTTGTTGTCTCTGAGTATTGCAAATATCATATTGCATACCTTATGTGAAACAGCTCCCATTGCTACGAGCTTTGGTTTTGAGTCACATTTCTTGAGGTAGTACTCACGAAGAACTGGATTTTTAGCTTCTCCATTACGGGAGATACTAATGCTTTGTAAGGTTAACGTGTGAATAACACGTCTAGCTATGGCAGAACCACGCTTAGACATTTGAACTTTGGTACCTTCAAATTTTCCGGATTGTTTTACTGCCGGATCAAGACCGAAATAAGCGAAAAGTTGTTTTGGTTTTGAAAAGGCTGAAAAGTCACCAATCTCACCCATGATGGATACAGCAGACAAGAAACCAGCACCTTTGAATGTTTCAATCAAATGAATCTGCTTGACAAAGTCGGCATCTTCATTAGCATCAACAAGCTCATGGAGCGATTCAAGAATGTTGTTGATTTCTTCATCATATTTACGTATGAAGCTGATATAAAGGCGAATACGCTTGATGTTGCTGTCTATGATGTAACCAAACTGATTTGCATCAGTTGCCGCCTGAATTATGGCATTATACTTATTTTGAGCATATGTAAGCCCAAAGCGAGCTGTTGATTTGATGATATCAATAATCTCTTGCTTGTCTGCTTCAAGAAAAGCAGAGGGAGATGTATAAGTCTCCAACAGTGTAAGAGAAGTGTTGATTGTAACCTTGGAAAAGATGCCGAGATACTGTGGAAACGCCATGCGTAATTCACCCTGAAGCTTATTCACATAGGCACCGCGATTATTCATTAAATCGTAGTATTCACGGCATAGGTTACGGCAGTTTAGAGCAAGGTCTGAAGGCATAAGTGAAACCTTTAAATCAGGTTTCAAACCAACCAAAGCAGCTTTTTTAGAATCAAAACGATCATTATGTACTTTTCGTATGTTGATGTTTGTGCTATTCTTAGTGATGATAGGATTAATAACAGAGCAGTTAAAACCCTTATCACGAAGATAGCAGAAGAGTGGGTAATGATAAATTCCCGTGGATTCGAGGAAAATGCGACTTTCCAAAGAATACAACTCTTCTGCTTCTTTTATTTTAGAAACAGCGGTTGTAAGGGAATCAATACTGCTATGTAGGATTTTGTAAGGTTTTCCTACGAATTGTTGGTTTGGAAGTGCTATAGACATCCAGGAGAAGTCAGCACCGACATCAATACCAACAGAGATGAATAAATCATCGAGATTAAAGATAACTTTGTTTGACATGAGCAATAGCTCCTTTCTGATAGGAATCCATTTCCAATCTGGCAGGTACACAACCTAGCGCGTTATTCGGGTATGGCCTTCCGGCTCCCAACCAGCTAAAACATAAAACCCTGTCGAATGGACTAATTGACTTCATTGTAGGTATCAGTCACAAGAGTGACTTCCCAAGGAGGTGAACATTCTTTGTCCTATCCTAAGAGATAATACCTTATGTTTTATCTGGTGTCTATCAGGAACCGTCAGACATGATCATTATTACGGATAACATCTGATGAAGGAAGAACCCCTTCTTCTGTTATCTGATTTATAGAAACTTATTAACCAAGTAGTCTTGATTGACTACATCATTATTATACTAGAAGGTACTTATATGAGAGATTATGTGATTGATCCGGAAGGAAGGATAGAATCATTGGTTTTTACAGATGTGAATCATAACAGACAGGCAGAGATTACCCCTTGAACTGCCGGACAGAAGTATATTTGTAAGCTGTTATAATTGATAGAAGATGGACAGACATTGAAGGTGTAACAACTTTTTGATATGTACAACTGTTGTAGATGCAATTTGTTAATGACGCAAGATGAAAATATGATATAATGAATTCCAGAATCATTATTTTATCCAGAGATGTGGAGATATTAGAAATACACACAGCAGGGCAGGAAGTAAGGAACTGTTTGTGTAGGAGAGCGCCAGAGATATAAAAATTGCAATCAGGAGGGTTGGCATGGACAAAAGAAAAGGCAGTACCCATGCGCGAAGCAGGGGAAGAGTAAAAGGACAATCTGGACATCCGGGGAGTTCCCGGAGAAAGGGAAGACCAATGACAACAGGCAGAGGCAGAAATGGAAGGTCGGGAACACGTCATGCAAAGAAAGTGAATAGAGCGCGGAAAAGACGTAATAAAATTCTTTTCATAATGATCATCATATTATTGATCATGATTTTGGCAGCAGGCGCAGTTTTCTTTAAGAGATACGGTTCATCAAATGAGAAAGCCGATAAAGAACAATATTATGGAATAGAAAACAGTGATGATCTGGCATTGATCATTAATAATGAAGTAGTGAAAAAAGAAGAGAGTTCCGCGAAATCTTCTTCCGATTCTTCTACAGATAGTGTTATACCGGGTAAGGTTTTTGATGGACAATATTATGTAGCATATCAGGTTCTTCGTGATAAGATAAACAGCAGATTTTACTGGGATGCGAACGAACGGGTGCTTTTATATACCTTGCCGGATGGAAATGTTTCTGTAAGTGAGAACAGCAGCGAATATACAGCAGTGAACGAAACAAAAAGTGAAGATTATGTAATTCTTAAGACGGATGGAGATATCGCATATATCGCACTTCCGTTCATACAAGAGTATACGAATATGGAATATTCTGTGGAACAGGAACCAAACAGAGCAATTATCACATCAAAGTGGGGCGAGATCGAGACAGCAGAAGTGAAGAAAGACACACAGGTTCGTTATCTTGGTGGCGTTAAGAGTCCGATACTGACAGAAGTTAAAAAATCGGACAAGGTGACAGTGCTTGAAGACGAAGATGACTGGATGAAAGTTGCCACAGCGGATGGTTATGTAGGATATATTAAGACCAAATCTTTAAAGAACCAGAAAAAAGAAAAAACATCCAGAGATTTTACGGAACCGGTTTATTCAGACATGACAGAAGATCATTCGATCAATATGGCATGGCATAATGTGACGAATGCGGCAGCAAATAATGCGGTTCAGCAGGTACTTGCATCAACCAGTGGGCTTACGACGATCGCACCAACCTGGTTTAGTCTTGCGGATACGGAAGGTAATATCAGTTCAATTGCAGATGCGGACTATGTGAATTATGCACATACGGCAGGACTGGAAGTATGGGCTGTATTCCGGGATTTTCATGGTGGAACGAATTCCTATGATGAGACCTATGAGACATTGCGTTATACATCAAAAAGAGCAAAACTGGAAGATCAGGTTGTAGCTGCGGCAGTGGCAGCAGGAGTGGATGGAATTAATTTAGACTTTGAATTGATTTCTTCCAAGTGTGGTGTGCATTACGTGCAGCTTGTGAGAGAGCTGTCTGTGAAGTGCCACCAGAATAATCTTGTATTTTCAGTTGATAATTATGTGCCACAGTCATACAATTCACATTATGATCTTAAAGAGCAGGGGATTGTGGCAGATTACGTGGTGATTATGGCTTATGATGAACATACAGAAGGATCCTATGAAGCGGGATCAGTGGCATCGATCAGCTATTTGCAGGATGGAATAGAAAAAACATTGAAAAAGGTATCAGCTGATAAAGTAATTGCCGGAATTCCATTTTTTACCAGATTATGGTTTGAGACAGCAAAGAGCCCGGAGCAACTTTCGGAAGAAGCTGGTACAGAAGCAGCATCTTATCCGAATAAAGTATCAAGTAAGGCACTGGGAATGGAAGAAGCGGCGCAGAGTGTTGTGAATGCGGGAGCAACAGCACAGTGGGATGAAAAGACACAGCAAAACTATGCAAAATGGTCTGCGGATGGCGGAACCTACCGTATCTGGCTTGAAGATGCTCAATCATTGGAAGCAAAGCTGAAGGTGATACAGGGAAATAAACTGGCAGGTGTGGCAGAATGGAGCCTGGGAAGAGAAGAAAGCAGTGTATGGAAGCTCATTTCTCAGTATGTAAATTAAATAAAAGATAAGTTAAAAAACGGCTTCTCATTGCATATAGATAGAATATGTGAAGGGAGGTCGTTTTTTGCAAAGAAAAATCAGGTTGATGATAGGGATTCTGATTATGACAGGGCTTATCGCAGGTTGTTGGAAAGTTTCGAAAAACTTACAGAAAGAATTAAAAGAAGAAATGGAGACAATCGGAGAAGCTGAAAAGTCAGACAGGATAGTTGTTTTAGATGCAGGACATGGTGGTACTGATTCGGGGAAGGTCGGAATCAATGGAGTGAAAGAAAAAGATATCAATTTAACGATTACGAATTCTGTAAAGAAAATTTTGGAAAAAGAAAATATACAGGTAATCATGACCAGAGAAACAGATGAACAGCTTGCACAAAGTAAAGTAGAAGATTTGAAATACAGAGTAAAGATTATGAATGAAGTTTCTCCTGTATTAGCAGTCAGTATACATCAGAACAGTTATCATGAAGAAAATGTTTTCGGTGCGCAGGTCTTCTACTATCAGACATCGACGGAAGGAGAAAAGGCTGCAGGGATAATACAAGACGCTTTACAAAAGGTAAATCCGGATAATACCAAAAAGATAAAAGCAAATAATACATATTATATATTAAAAAAGACGGAAGTACCTACAGTGATCGTAGAATGTGGTTTTTTGAGTAACTATAAAGAAGCACAGAAGCTGGTTACGGAAGATTATCAGAAATCAGTAGCAGAAGCAGTGGCAGAAGGAATTTTATCTTATATAAAAGAAAATGAATAGCAGAAGAGAAACAGTTTTTTTTTAGAACAAATAATGATATAATAAAATTTATGGAAACGATTATTAGAAAAATAGATAAAAACCAAATAAACCAGGATGTAATAGAAGAAGCGGGAAATGTATTAAAACAAGGAGGTCTTGTTGCATTTCCTACGGAGACGGTTTACGGACTTGGGGCGGACGCATTAAAAGAGGAGGCGGCAAAGAAAACATATGCAGCAAAAGGACGTCCATCAGATAATCCGTTGATTGTTCATATTGCAGACTATGAGGATCTGAAAAAAGTGGCGGTGAATATTCCACCGGAGACAGATGCACTGGCAGCACATTTTTGGCCAGGTCCGCTGACGATGATATTTGAAAAAAGTGAGAGTGTACCTTACGGGACAACCGGAGGATTAGATACGGTTGCGGTTCGTATGCCAAGTGATCCAATTGCAGCGGCATTGATCCGGGCGGCAGGTGGATTTGTTTCAGCACCGAGTGCGAATACATCCGGACGTCCGAGTCCGACAACAGCAGAGCATGTGCGGGTGGATCTGGAAGGTAAGATTGATATGATCCTGGATGGAGGTGCGGTAGATATCGGACTGGAATCCACAATTCTTGACATGACGGTAGAGCCGCCGATGATTTTACGCCCGGGTGCAATTACAGCGGATATGTTTGAAGAGGTAATTGGACCGGTCAGTGTTGATGAGACATTGGTTAACAGTGAAAGCAAGCAGGCGCCAAAAGCTCCGGGAATGAAGTACCGACATTATGCACCAAAGGCGAAAATGATGATTGTGGAAGGAAATATAAGAGAAGAGATTCTTGCAATTCGTCAGCTTGCTTATGCCGCGCATCGGGAAGGGAAGGAAGTCGGAATCATTGCAACGGGGGAAACAGTTCAGTTCTATAATTATGGGATTGTGAAGAATATAGGAACCCGTGAGAATGAGAATACCATTGCAAGAAACCTCTATCGTGTGCTTCGCGAATTTGATGAAGAAGACGTTGATCTGATTTATAGTGAATCTTTTGCTATGAACGGAATAGGAAAGGCAATTATGAATCGTCTTGAAAAGGCGGCAGGACATATGCACCTGCAGGCAACAGAGATCACAAAGAAGCAGAAGTATCGCAGAGTGATTTTTGTCAGCGAGGCGGATTCGGCAGTAGGACCAATGGCGGCAGAATTACTATGTCACCAGGATCTTGAGCAAGAGTATATTATTGAATCCGGCGGACTGGTTGTGCTTTTCCCTGAACCGGTAAACCAAAAGGCAGAGGCAATTATGAAGAGTGCTCAGATGACGTTGGAAAATCATGTGTCAAAGCAGTTTGATGGCAGCAATCTACAAGGAGATACACTTGTATTGACATTGAATGAGACAATTAAGAACAAAGTTCTTTCGGATTATGAAAATGTAAAAAATGTATATACAATAAATGAATTTGTTGGAGTATCAGAAGAACTTCCAAATCCTTATGGAAAGCCTCTGACAGCGTATGGAGAATGCTTTGAGATACTCACAGGGCTTATAGATAAACTTGCAGACAAACTGAATTCATATGCAAAAGGAGAAGAATAATGTCAGATAAAAGAACAGATTATTTATCATGGGATGAATATTTTATGGGCGTGGCAATGCTTTCCGGAATGCGATCAAAAGACCCGAATACACAGGTTGGGTGTTGTATCGTAAGTCAGGATAACAAGATTCTTTCCATGGGATATAATGGTCTTCCGATGGGATGTTCTGATGATGAATTCCCATGGGCGCGCGAAGGCGAAGATCCGTTAGAGACAAAATATGTATATACAACGCATAGTGAATTGAATGCAATTTTGAATTACAATGGCGGAAGTCTTGCGGGAGCAAAACTTTACGTATCTCTTTTTCCATGCAATGAATGCGCAAAAGCAATTATTCAGGCAGGAATTAAAGAAGTTATTTATGATTGTGACAAATACGCGGATACAACGGGAGTGAAAGCATCAAAACGAATGATGGATGCAGCAGGAGTGAGATATCACCAGTACCATCGAACAGGCAGAAAAATTGAATTTGAGATATAAAAATACAGGTACGCTTGCATTGCGCTTGCGTACCTGTTTCAAAGAAAAGGGAGATAGAAGAAATGATTCGGACAATACGTGTAGAAGAAATAACAAAAAACATCAAAGAAATGTGCATTGAAGCAAATCATTTTCTGTCACCAGATATGGCAGAGGCAATGAAATGTGCCGAAAAGAATGAGGAAGCACCACTTGGAAAACAGATATTGGAACAGTTGCAAGAGAATTTGAAGATTGCAGGAGAGGATATGATTCCGATTTGTCAGGATACAGGAATGGCAGTAGTATTTCTTGAGATTGGACAGGATGTTCATCTTGAAGGAGGAGCATTGGAAGATGCGGTAAATGAAGGGGTACGTCAAGGCTATGTAGAAGGTTATCTTCGTAAATCAGTTGTTGGAGATCCGTTGATCCGTGAGAATACAAAGGATAACACTCCGGCAGTTCTGCATACAAGAATTGTAGATGGAGACCAGGTAAAGATAAAAGTAGCACCGAAAGGTTTCGGAAGCGAGAATATGAGTCGTGTATTTATGCTGAAACCGGCAGAAGGAATTGAAGGTGTAAAAGATGCGGTTCTTACTGCGGTAAAAGATGCCGGACCGAATGCGTGCCCGCCAATGGTGGTTGGTGTTGGAATTGGTGGTACATTTGAAAAATGCGCTTTGATGGCCAAAGAAGCTCTGACACGTGAAGTCGGATCACATTCAGAAATTGAATACGTAAAAGAGTTGGAAGAAGAACTCCTTACAAAAATAAATAACCTTGGTATCGGACCTGGTGGACTTGGAGGGACAACAACAGCACTTGCGGTGAATATTAATACTTATCCAACACATATCGCGGGACTTCCGGTGGCGGTTAATATTTGCTGTCATGTAAATCGTCATGTGATTCGTACAATTTAATTCAACAGGCTAAGTGAAAGAGGAAAGTGAAATGGACAAGCATATAACAGTACCAATGAAGAAAGAGACCGTGGCAACACTGAAGGCAGGAGATTATGTTTATCTTACAGGAACGGTCTATACAGCAAGAGATGCAGCGCATAAAAGAATGTATGAGATTTTACAGGAAGGCGGGGAACTTCCAATTGATATTCAAGGTCAGGTGATTTATTACATGGGACCATCACCGGCAAGAGAAGGACGCCCAATTGGCTCGGCAGGACCGACGACAGCAAGCAGAATGGATAAATACGCACCTCAGCTCCTGGATCTTGGGCTTGGTGCTATGATAGGAAAAGGAAAAAGAAATCAGGCGGTAATTGATGCAATTGTACGCAATGGTTCAGTATATTTTGCGGCTGTTGGTGGAGCGGGGGCTCTTCTTTCAAAATGTATCACATCTTCAGAAGTGGTAGCGTATGACGATCTTGGAACAGAAGCGATCAGAAAACTGACAGTTGAAAATTTTCCGGTGATTGTAGTAATAGATAAAGATGGGAATAATCTTTATGAAACAGCAATTAAGGATTATTGCAGAATGGAGGAGAATGCATGAGAAGAATTCTACTGATGGTATTGCGGAATCTTTTGATCGTGCCGGAGGGATGGATTAAACTCTGCTATCGGGCTTCACATGTGGATAAATATACAGAAGAAGATAATTATGAATTTTTGCGTTGGATTGTTTTTCGTGCAAATAAAGGCGGAAATGTAACAATCGATGTACATGGACAGGAGAATATTCCAAAGCAGGATGGATTTATGTTTTTTCCAAATCATCAAGGTTTGTATGATGTATTGGCAATTGTTGAAGCGTGTACGCACCCTTTTTCTGTTGTAGCTAAAAAAGAAGTGGAAAACGTTCCGTTTTTAAAACAGGTATTTAAAATCATGAAAGCATTTATGATTGATCGTGAGGATGTCCGTCAGGCAATGAAAACCATTACAAGTGTAACAAAAGAAGTTGTATCGGGGAGGAATTATCTTATTTTCCCAGAAGGAACGCGTTCAAAAAATGGAAATAATGTCGGTTCTTTTAAAGGGGGAAGCTTTAAAGCAGCAACCAAAGCAAAGTGCCCGATTATTCCGGTAGCACTTGTTGATTCTTTTAAACCGTTTGATACAAACAGTACCAGACCGGTGACGGTGCAGGTGCATTTTCTGAAACCGATGCTTTATGAAGATTATAAAGATATGAAGACCGTGGAAATTGCTGCAGCAGTAGAACAGCAGATCCAGGAAACAATCAATAAGAACCTGACGAAAGAAAAGGTAGAAGAGAAATGCTAAAGGAATGCTTGGATCAAGTTAGAAAAAAAGCCCCAGTGGTGCATAACATAACAAATTATGTAACAGTGAATGATGTTGCGAATGTGATTCTTGCATGTGGTGGCAGTCCAATTATGTCAGATGAGCCGGAAGATGTAGCGGACATTACATCTATATGTGGAGGGCTGAACATTAATTTGGGAACATTACATAAAACGAGTATTGAGGGAATGCTTAAAGCCGGGCATCGCTCTAATGAACTGGGACATCCGGTATTATTGGATCCGGTGGGAGCAGGAGCAAGCAGGTTCAGGACGGAGATGGCATTAAAATTAATAAAAGAGATAAAGTTTTCTGTGATTCGAGGTAATGTTTCAGAAATTAAGACGCTGGCTTATGGAAGCGGAAGTACAAAAGGTGTAGATGCTGATCTTACAGAAGCCGTTAATGAAAGAAATTTGCAACAGAGCATATCATTTATTAAAGGTTTTGCGAAAAAGAAAGAAGCAATTGTTATAATTACAGGAGCAATAGATCTTGTGACAGATGGCGAGAAATGTTATGTAATTAGAAATGGACGTTCAGAAATGGGAAGAATAACTGGCACGGGATGTCAGTTATCCGGTATTACGACCGCTTTTCTGGCAGCAAATCCGAAAAGAAAACTGGAAGCTGCTGTGGCAGCAGTTTGTATGATGGGCGTTGCCGGTGAAATAGCATGGACGAGAATGCAGGAAGGCGATGGTAACGCTACATATAGAAATAGAATTATTGATGCCATCTATAATATGACAGGAGAAAAACTGGAGAAAGGGGCTAAGTATGAACTTTACTAAGGAACAATTAAGGGAACAGATGTTGCTGTATGCTGTTACGGACAGACATTGGCTGAATGGGCAGACGCTTTATGAACAGGTTGAGGAAGCGCTGAAAGGTGGCGCTACCTTTATTCAGTTACGTGAAAAAGATCTGACAGAAGAAGAGTTTTTAGAAGAGGCGAAAAAGATACAACAGTTATGCAAAGAATATAGAGTTCCGTTCATAATTAATGATAATGTGAAGCTTGCGAAGGAAATTGATGCGGATGGAGTGCATGTCGGGCAAAGTGATATGGAAGCTCTTGATGTAAGAGCGCAGCTGGGAGAAGATAAAATCATAGGCGTCTCTGCACGGACAGTAGAGCAGGCTTTATTAGCCGAAAAGCACGGGGCAGATTATCTGGGAGTTGGAGCAGTGTTTCAAACAGGAACAAAAACAGATGCACGGGAAGTAGAACACAGTGTGTTGAAGGAAATCTGTACTAAAGTTGATATTCCGGTTGTTGCTATAGGAGGAATTACACAAGATAATGTAAAAGAGCTTTCGGGTAGTGGGATTAATGGTGTTGCAGTGATCAGTGCAATCTTTGCCCAAAAGGATATTGAGACAGCAACTGCAAAGCTGAAAAGCTGCGTAGAACAGATGGTTTAAAAATTTGTTAAAAAAATAAAAAAAGTGATTGACAAGATGACAGTGTATTGCTATAATAAATTTCGCACTGTTGGTGCACACAATTGAACAAAGCTATAGATTCTATAGTAGAATTCAGTGTACGGAGAAATACTCAAGAGGCTGAAGAGGCGCCCCTGCTAAGGGTGTAGGTCGGGCGACCGGCGCGAGGGTTCAAATCCCTCTTTCTCCGTTTAACTTAAATCAAAAGAGCG
>OLIV01000577.1_pt1 | contig 22143 bp, 18 predicted proteins | sample 1601411 | NCBI WGS metagenome assembly OLIV01 (sample SAMN03922450, study PRJEB24848) | human gut metagenome | isolation source: stool sample | host: Homo sapiens | place: Germany | collected 2009-11 | reverse complement strand
TTGTCCGTCCCACTCTTAGAGGCCTTCGCATTGCCCATCTTGTCGAAACGAACAACGTCGAAGCCCACGCCGATATGAATATACTATCCCCTATACAGATATTTGACATCTCGCTATACGCAATATGCCATACCCATAGTAAGGAATGTGGATAAACACATCCCGAGAGCATCTACCGTTGCACTGTCTTTGACAAGATTTGGAGTTTGCGAAGTTCCTAAGAGTCAAGTTCAGAGCGTCTAGTAAACGCTTTTCCATTATGTCGCAAACACATACTGCCCCCACTAGTTGGACAGAAATACTTTCTGATAAGTAAAAACTGCCCTCTTATCGGTGCAAGCTTAATGTGCTCAATGCAAAGATACACAAAATCCGAAATTTTACGCTTAAAATATGAATAATTTTTCCTTTTCTACCTCATTTTTTATTTTATCTGCATCATTTAAGCGTAAAATGATGCAGATATTTTTGTTTTAGGGCAGATAATTGGAATATTCTTTGTAAATTTGCAGCAGAACAAATAAACAAAAGACTATGCATCAATTCGACTACAAAAATACACCCGAGCAACTGCTCACGCCATCCATCGTGAGACAGCTCGCTATCTTGCACGAATACAAGGGCAAGCAAGACCTTTACGTATCGGCAAAAGCCGACACCCTCTCTGCCTTGCTCAATATCGCCAAGATACAGAGTACCCGCTCTTCCAACCGCATTGAGGGAATCTACACCTCAGATGAGCGCATCCATGCACTCGTCATGGAGAAAGCCGAGCCTCAAAGCCGCTCAGAAGAGGAGATTGCAGGTTATCGGGAGGTATTGACCACCATACACGAGAACTATGAGTACATTCCTATTCGCCCCAACAACATTCTCCAACTGCACCGAGACCTCTATTCTTACGGCGGGAAGGAGATTGGAGGACGATTCAAGAACACCGACAACATCATCGCTGAGACCGACAGCGAAGGGAAGGAGCACATCAGGTTCACGCCGCTGCCAGCCTTCCAAACTCCCGAAGCAATGGAAGACCTCTGCTGTGCATTCGACGAGGCAATAGATGAAGGCAAACATGATGCACTCTTGCTTATTCCGATGTTCGTGCTCGACTTTCTCTCAATCCATCCTTTCAACGATGGCAATGGCAGGATGAGCCGTCTTCTTACCCTTCTTCTGCTTTATCGCAGCGGGTACATCGTGGGCAAATATATCAGCATCGAGATGCTCATAGAGAAATCGAAGGAGACCTACTACGATGCCCTGAAATCAAGTTCCATCGATTGGCACGACAGCCAGAACTCTTATCTTCCATTCGTAAGCTACTATCTGGGGATATTCATCAAGGCTTACCAGGAATTCCAGGACAGGGTGGAACATCTGCACGGCAAAACGCTTTCGAAAGCTGAGCGCATCAAGGCCGTCTTCCACAAGAAGTTGGGAAAAATCACCAAGGCAGACATCGCCAACCTCTGCCCTGACATCAGCATCAGCACCATTGAGCGCACGCTCAAGGAAATGCTCGTTGCGGAGGAAATTGAGAAAGTGGGAAGCGGAAGAGGAACGGGATACGTTTTAAAATAAAAACATGAGCCACTGAGTTTTTTTTTGCATTGGAGTTAACAGGTTAACAGTTAACAGCCCATTTTTGCATACTTCATCAGATAAGAATAAAGAAATGAGGCGATACTCTACCTTATTATTTATAGGTAGAATATCGCCTCGTTGCCTTCATTGAAAAGGAGGTCAAGGATGCTCATATTGGGCTGGAAACCGTATTTCTGCCCGTAAACCTGGTAATAGCGCTTCGACTCGAATTCGGGGTCAGGAAGGGGTTTCTTGGGGCGAATCGCATCGCGGAAATCCTTGATTTCATTCTCTGCTCCCATTTCTTTACTCTGAATATAGGCTTCGGTGATTGAAATCTTCGGACGGATGTCGAGGAGTTCTATCATCTTCGCGGTTGTCTCCATGTTGAAATCGAAGAGGAACTCGTATTTCTTCTCGTAGAAGGGGCGGATGTCGTCCTGGTAATACTCGAAGAAAGGGCTCTCGCCGTAGGCGGAAAGGAGCGCATTCCAGTGGACGTGGCGCCAGTTGGCGTGGTCGGAGATGCGGATGTCCTTCATCGACAGAGAGATGTCGTGATTGGTGGGGATGGTGAGCGAAAGGGGGCCGTTGGTGGTAGGGATGATCATACGGTTACGATAGGTTTGCTTGATAAAGCTCTCGTGGCGCTCTATCAGGCATTCATCGTAGCGGTTCAGCTTCTGGTACCACTGGATGGGGCCGAAATATGTGGAAGAAAGAAGGGCTTTCAATTTCTGCTTTGTTATGAAGGGTTAATAATGAAGAGGGGGACGAGCGATGGAATCGCTCGGAACGGGGGCAGACGGGGGACAAGCTTCCGAAGGAGCTCCAGGATGCGGCAAGCTGAAGCGAGGGGCAGCGGTGGCTCTAAGCAGCGGCGAGCAGCACGAGAGAGCAAGGGGCAGCGGGGCGAGGGAGCTAGAACAGCTTAAAGGCTTTGCCTATCATCTGATGCTTATGAACGAGCTGCTGGCCGGTTGGCGTCTTCAAGAGATAGAAGCGGCAATCCTTGCAGCCGCAGCGCTTGCAGCAGATGGTTGGAATGACGAACTGCATGGTGTCGATGCGCAGCGTATCACCCGGAAGCTTCTCTATCCTGCCTATGAAATGAGACTCGAAGACGCGCTTGCGGCGCTGGTTCTTGGGCTGGTAAACCACCGTATCGGTGAAAACAACCACATCGCCACGCCCGAAATTTTCGTAGTCAATCCTGTTCACTATCACCCGGTTGCCTGCCTTCAGCTGGGGCGGAAGCCCGCCCTGAGGCACCGAGAAGATAGTAAAGACATAGGTGCGCACTGCCCAAGCCAGGAGCAGCGACAACACCAATGCTATTAGGAATTTGACGGCAGTCTTCAATTCTTATTTCTTTTTTCTTACTTAATATTGTCTACAAAAGTGAAGAGGCGGTTCCAACGGATGCCTGAGAAGCCCGGATGATCTGGGCTGTGGCTCCACCAGATGAAGATAGGCTTGCCCACGATATGGTCCTCAGGCACGAAACCCCAGTAGCGGCTGTCGGCTGAGTTGTGGCGGTTGTCGCCCATCATCCAGTAGTAGTCGAGCTTGAAGGTGTAGCTCTTCGCCTGCTTGCCGTTGATGAAGATGCGGCCAGCGTTGTCTACCTTCAGGTCGTTGCGCTCGTAAACCTTGATGCAGCGCTCGTATACAGGCAGATTCTTCAGCGTCAGAGCGATGCTCTCGCCCTTCTTCGGAATCCATACCGGACCGTAATTATCTCTTGTCCAGCCGGTATAGGCGTTGAGCGGATAGAGGTCGCCATAGGTTGCATCAGTATTGATAGAGATGCTCTCTACGAGGTTTCTGTTCGCCTTCAGCGCCAGATAAGCCTTCTTGGTGAGTGGAATCACGCCGCTCTGATTATACATCAGCAGGTCTTCGTTGGTGATTCCCAGTTCATCGGCAAGGTCGATAGGGAACTCGCCCTTGAGCTTCATCTTATAAGTATACTGCACGTTATCAGGCTCCTTGTTTGCCTTTCCGTTCAGATAAACGATGTGGTTCTTGATCTGCAGGGTCTGACCAGGCAAGCCTACACATCGCTTTACATAATTCTCGCGGCGGTCGGTAGGACGGCTGATGATGTCGCCATATTCGCCCGGCATGCTGCTGATGTAGTTGCGCCCTGTAGCATAAACCTGCTCAAAATAGTGGCGCTGCTGCAATGGGCTCATCGCGCGCACATCCTTTTCCTGTCCGTTCTGCTGCATCAGCTGGTCGCCGATGCTGTAAACCATCTGGTAGTAATCATTCGCCTGATAGCGCTCCTCATTGACGAGCGTATCGCCTGCAGGATAATTGAACACCACGATGTCATTGAGTTTCACGTTGCCCAAACCCTTTACGCGGCGGTAATCCCAGTGAGGCCACTCTATGTAGCTCTTCACGTTGACCAGCGGCATGGTGTGCTGGGTGAGCGGCATGGTGAGCGGAGTTTCAGGGATGCGAGGGCCGTAGCTTACCTTGCTCACGAAGAGATAATCGCCCGTGAGGAGACTCTTCTCGAGAGAGGAAGACGGAATGACGTAGTTCTGGAAGAAGAAGAGGTTGATGAAATAAACCGCTACGAGAGCAAACACCAGCGCATCTACCCAGCTCATGATGAAGCGCACAGGGCCTTCTTCATCCTTCCACCACTGCCAGTGAATCTTCTTGGTGATGTAAACATCGAAGATGAACGGAACCACGATGAGTCCCAGCCAGCTTTCTACCCAAACCAGAAAGAGAAGATAGAGGGCGAGAACCACTGCGAACTTCGCCCACTGTACCTTCATATTGAGTTTTTGTTTCTGCTTGTCTATCATAACTTTTACTTAGAACTTAAATAAATCTGATGTGGTGAGCAAGCCGGAATGGTTGGCTGTGAACTCAGCTGCGAGAACGGCTCCCAGGGCGAAGCCCTTGCGTGAGTGGGCGCTGTGCTCGATGGTAATCATATCAGCATCGCTGTCGTACATTACGGCGTGGATTCCAGGAACCTCACCATCGCGTACGCAGTTGATGACCAGGTCTTCATCAGTAATGTTTGCATCGCCCTCATCGTGATGACCATCCTCTGTCCAATAAGTAACGCCACGCTTCCAGTCCTTCTTTCTGTCGATGTTGTCGATGATTTCCTCGGCAAGGGTGATGGCTGTACCTGATGGCGCATCGAGCTTGTGCACGTGGTGGGTTTCCTGCATGCATACTGAGTACTGTGGGAAACCATTCATGATTTTAGCCAGATAGCGGTTTACGGCAGAGAAGATAGCCACACCGATGCTGAAGTTAGAGGCCCAGAAGAGGGTCTGCTTACCGTCGGCGCAGAGCTTCTCCACGTCTTCCTTATGGTCTTTCATCCAACCTGTAGAACCTGAAACCACCTTCACGTTGTGAGAGAAAGCCTTCAGATAGTTGCCGTAGGCGGCAGTAGGGTTGGTAAACTCAATGGCAACATCGGCAGAGCAGAACTCCGGGCTGTCGATGTCTTGAGGGTTATTCACGTCAATCTTACAAACGATTTCGTGGCCACGCTGCAGGGCGATCTCCTCGATCATGTGTCCCATCTTTCCGTAGCCGATCAAAGCAATTTTCATCTTTATCTATTTTTATTTTTGTTCTTATTTCTAAACCTTTCGGCAAAAAAAATGCAAATGAGCGCAATGAAAGCTGCTTTCAAATTGCCGAGTGCAGCTTTTTTTATGCAAAAATACACATTTTTCTTCGAAAAACCTTGAAAAATCCTTGTTATTATAATAATAAATAGAAAATTTTGGTTATTTTTGCAGTGATTTAAGGCTTTTAGCCTCATTTAGTAACTAAAAAAGAGAAAATTATGAGCAAATACATATTCGAGACAAAGATGGAAGTAAGAGATTATGAGTGCGATATTGAGGGCATCGTGAACAATGCCAACTATCTGCACTACATGGAACATACCCGCCATCTCTTTCTGAAGGAATGCGGCCTCAGCTTTGCCGAAATGCACAACAAGGGCGTGGATGCTGTGGTGGCGAGAATGAACCTGCAGTACAAGGTTCCGCTGCAATGCGATGATGAATTCTTCTCGCGTCTGTGGCTGGAGAAGCAGGGCGTGAGATATGTTTTCCATCAGGACATCTTCCGTGCCAAGGACGAGAAACTCTGCCTCAAGGCAACCGTAGAACTCGTTTGCCTCATCAACGGAAAGCTGGGCAACAGCGAGGACTACGACAAGGCATTCGAGAAATATTTCTCATCCCAAGGTTAACAGGTTAACAGTTAACAGCTGATTTTTCAATACCCCTTCCGCACACGAGCGAAGAACTTGCGTTCCGAAAGAGGCAATCCTATAAACCATAAAAGCCGAAACAATATGGAGCAACTTCTTCATTATGTGTGGAAGCACAAGCTCTTCCCACTCTCTCCACTCACCACCACCTGGCACCAGGCTGTGGAAGTAATCGACCCCGGACTGCACAATCGCAATGCAGGGCCCGATTTCTTCAATGCCAAAATCAAACTCAACGGAACCCTATGGGTGGGAAACGTGGAGATTCATGACAAGGCAAGCGACTGGTATGTGCACGGACATGACAAGGATGAACGCTACGACAACGTCATCCTGCACGTTTGCGGAACCATCGATGTAGAGGCAAAGAACTCGAAAGGCGAGCCCCTCGTGCAGTTGCAGCTCGACATTCCCGAAAACGTATCGAAACATTATCAGGAGCTGCTGAGCATCGACCAGTATCCTCCCTGCTACCAGATTATCCCATCGCTCACCCGCCTCACCGTGCACAGTTGGATGAGCGCCCTGCAAACCGAGCGCTTATCGCAGAAAACCGATGCGATAGAGGCGCGCGTGAAGCAATGTAACGGCGATTGGGAAAACGCCTACTTCGTGACCCTGGCGCGCAACTACGGGTTCGGAATCAACGGCGACGCCTTCGAGCAGTGGGCTTACCATTTGCCGCTGAGGGCCGTAGACCATCACCGCGACGACCTCTTCCAGATAGAAGCCATCTTCCTGGGGCAAGCCGGACTGCTGGAACTGAACACCATTCCCGAAAGATATCAGAAAGACGCGCTGAACGACGGCTATTTCTCCCGATTGAGGAACGAATATCTCTATCTCTCGCATAAATTCTCGCTGCAGCCGATGGATTACAAGCAGTGGCGCTTCCTGCGCCTGCGTCCGCAGAACTTCCCTCACATCCGCATCTCGCAGTTAGCCAATCTTTATTATAACCGCCGTGCGGGGTTGAGCCAGCTGCTCGAGGCAAGCACGGTGAAGGAGGCGAAGCAGGTGCTCTCAACCAGCGTTACGGAGTATTGGGAAACCCATTATACCTTCGGCAGCACGAGCATCCGTAACGAGAAGCACCTCTCCCCTTTCTCGCTCAATCTGCTCATCATCAACACCGTGGTTCCCATCCTCTTTGCCTATGGAAGGCACCGGGGCGAGGAGAAATACTGCGACCGCGCCTTCGACTTCCTGGAGGAGCTGAAGGCCGAGAATAACCACATAGTAAGGATGTGGAAGGAATGCGGGCTGCCGGTGGAGAACGCCGGGGATAGCCAGGCGCTCATACAGCTGAAGAAGGAATACTGCGACAGGAAGGAATGCCTGAGGTGCAGGATAGGTTACGAATACTTGAAGAGATAAAAGATAAAGATTATGGCTGATCAACAGGAAATACTGAACACCATCCTCCTGACAAGGCTCAATTACTTCAGCCTGGCAGGAATGCTGGAGCTATACAGAAAGGTAGGCTCCGCCACGCTCATCCTGGAGCATAAGAACAACCTCAGAGACATCCTCCCCGATGCCTCGGATAAACTCGTGAGCGCTATCCAGAACTGCGAAGAAGCCCGAAAACGCGCTGAGGAAGAACTGGAGTACGACATACGCTACGGAATAGAACCCATTCCGATGAACGACGACCGCTATCCGCAACGCCTCAAAGACTGCGATGACGCACCCCTCATCCTCTTCTATAAAGGCAACGCCAACCTCAACCAGCAGCGCGTCATCAACATCGTAGGAACCCGCCACTGCACGCCTTACGGCGAAGACCTCATCCGCCGCTTCATCACCGACCTGAAGCAGCTCTCGCCCAACGTGCTCATCATAAGCGGACTTGCCTACGGAGTGGATATCGTGGCGCACCGCCAGGCACTCGCCAACGGCTACGAAACCATAGGCGTGCTGGCTCACGGTCTGGATGATCTCTATCCTCGTCAGCACCGGGAAACGGCGGCAAGAATGATAGAACAGGGCGGACTGCTCACAGAATTCCTTACCCGTACAAACGCTGATAAGATAAACTTCGTGCGCCGCAACCGCATCGTAGCGGGAATGTCGGATGCCTGCATCCTGATAGAGAGCGCAGCTCATGGCGGCGGCCTCATCACCTGCGATATTTCGCAATCCTACGGTAGGGACGTCTTCGCCTTCCCGGGCAGGATAGGCGACCACTACAGCGAAGGCTGCAACAACCTCATCCGCAACAACGGCGCCACGCTCATCACCAGTGCCGAGGACTTTGTGAAGGACATGCGCTGGCAGGATGACGCCACCCTGGTGCGAGCCAAGCAGCAAGGTATCGAGCGCAGCCTCTTCCCCGAGTTATCGTCCGAGGAGCAACTCATCGTAGAAGTCCTCTCCAAGACCAACGACCTGCAAGTGAATCTCATCTCCGTAAAGACGAATATCGACATTTCTCGCCTCACTTCCCTCCTCTTCACATTGGAGATGAAGGGAGTCATCAAGACCTTTGCAGGGGGAATGTATCATCTTTTGAAGTAGTATTTTCTTTATTTTCAGAAAAAAGCAGTAACTTTGCAGCCGCAAAAAAGAAGATATACATCATAGGAATAAGAAGATTTCACTCGAAACTCATGAAAATAGGAAATATAGAATTTGGGCCTCAGCCCCTCTTCCTCGCTCCGATGGAAGACGTAACAGATATTGGTTTTCGCATGCTCTGCAAGCGATTCGGAGCAGCCATGGTTTATACTGAGTTCGTATCGGCGGAAGCCTTGGTGAGAAGTATCAAGAGTACCGTCAGCAAACTTACGATAAGCGATGAAGAGCGCCCTGTGGGCATTCAGATTTACGGCAGAACCACAGAGGACATGGTGGAAGCTGCAAAAATCGTAGAACAGGCGAAGCCGGATGTAATTGATATTAACTTCGGTTGCCCGGTGAAGAAGGTTGCCGGAAAGGGTGCAGGAGCCGGAATGCTCCGCAATATCCCATTGATGCTGGATATTACAAGAGAAGTGGTAAAGGCGGTAAACGTGCCGGTAACCGTGAAAACCCGACTGGGATGGGATTGCGAGAACCTCATCATCACCGACCTTGCCGAGCAGCTACAGGATTGCGGAATCCAGGCGCTCACCATCCACGGCAGAACCCGAAGCCAGATGTACACGGGTGAAGCCGACTGGAGCCTCATCGGAGAGGTGAAGAACAATCCCCGCATTCATATTCCTATCATCGGCAACGGCGACATTACGACCCCGGAGGAAGCCAAGCTTGCCTTCGAAAGATACGGCGTAGATGCGGTAATGATTGGTAGAGCCACCTTCGGCCGCCCTTGGATTTTCAAGGAAATTCGTGATTACCTGGATAATACGGGTGCTGCCCCACTCACCGTAGATGAGAAAATCGACCTCCTGGAGGAGCAGCTCCGTATCAACGTGGAGCGCATCGACGAGTACAGAGGCATTCTCCACACCCGTCGCCACCTTGCTGCCTCCCCTATCTTCAAGGGCATCCCCGATTTTCGCCAGACGAGAATCGCCATGCTGAGAGCCACGACCGTGGAGGAACTGAAAGAGATATTGAAAGAATGCCGGGAGAGAATCAAGGCGATAGAATAAAGCAAAACGCCCTATAGGAGCAAAAGCCTCGTATATGAAAGCTTTTGCCCTTACAGGGCGAATCCTTTATATCTTCCTTATACCCAGGGTGTTGCCCTGGGCTAAGAGCTTGCTGGGCTTTCAGCCCGCTTCATTAACCACATTAAGGAGTTAACTGTTCATCTTAACTGCCAAGAGTTAACAGGTTAACAGTTAACAGCTGTTTTTTCTATACTTCGACCGAGAAATTCGAAGGAAATGCTTCTCTTAATATCGAAAACTTAATTCCAATATCGAAGAATTTACTTCTTCAATATCGAAGCACCTTCGAGCAGGGCGAGTGCCTTATTCTCGTTCTCCTCCATGATTTCACGCTCTCCCGGACCCTTGTCGTTGATTCCGCAGAGGTGCAGGATGCCGTGGATGATGACGCGATGGAGCTCATCATCGTAGGTCTTGCCAAACTGCTCGGCATTGGTGCGGACTGTATCGAGCGAAATCACTATGTCGCCGTTAATCACATCATCCTCATCGTAATCGAAGGTGATGACATCGGTATAGTAATCATGACCCAGATACTCGTTGTTCACTTCGAGAATCTTCTCGTCATCCACAAACATATAGCCAATCTCACCCACCTTGCGGCCATGAGAGGCAGCGACCTTGCGAATCCAGGCACTCGTATCACGCTTCTTAATCTTTGGCATTTTCACGCCATCTACATTGTATGTTATCATACGCTTCTTCCTCCTATTTTTATTTTATTTTTGGTAAAAATTCATCTACTTCTCTTCCGAAGAATCTCAGTTCCCTAACCAGCGTTGAGCTGATGCTGCTGTATCTTGGGTCTGAAAACAGCAGGATGGTTTCTACGCCGCCCAACTGCTTATTGATGTCAGCCTGCTCCCTTTCGTACTCGAAATCCTTGGCAGAACGGACGCCACGAACCAGAAACCTGGCTCCCATACGATGCGCCAAATCGATGGTGAGATCATCGTAAGAAACCACCTCCAGGCGATAACCCTTAGATGCATCCTCCGCATCTACCAACTCCGAACATTCCTTCGGAAAAACAGCCCTGATATCCTCCACACGCTTCGAGATTTCCTCGCTGGCGTGCTTCAGCTTGCTCACCGCCACTGCAATCACGAGCTTGTCAAACATCGGCAAGGCACGCTCGGCAATGTTCTGATGTCCTATCGTAAATGGGTCGAATGTACCCGTAAATATTCCTATCTTCATTACTTTGAACTTTATTCAAACAGGTCTCCCTGCATGATGTTGCTTCCATACGGATTCCTGCCCAAATGATCATAGGCAAGCTTGGTGGCCATTCTACCTCGTGGCGTACGCTTGATGAAACCCTCCATGATGAGGAACGGCTCATAAACCTCCTCTACGGTGCCGCCATCCTCGCCTATTGCCGTGGCAATGGTGCTTACGCCTACCGGACCGCCACGGAACTTGTCGATGATGGTGGTGAGAATCTTATTATCAATCTCATCCAAGCCATACTGGTCGATGTTGAGCGCCTTGAGAGCCATCTGGGCAATATCGTAAGTGATGGTTCCGTTGCCCTTTACCTGGGCGAAATCACGCACTCTTCTGAGCAGAGAGTTGGCGATACGAGGGGTTCCGCGCGAACGACGGGAGATTTCCACAGCCGCCTCATCCTCTATCGGCACCTTCAGGAGCATCGCACTTCGCTTGATAATCTTCTGAAGCGTAGCCGGGTCGTAATATTCCAGATGCAGATTGATTCCGAAACGGGCACGCAGAGGAGCTGTAAGCAGACCGCTTCTCGTTGTCGCTCCCACGAGGGTAAACGGATTCAAGTCTATCTGGATGCTGCGAGCCGAAGGACCCTTATCTATCATGATGTCGATGCGGTAATCCTCCATCGCCGAATAGAGATACTCCTCTACGACAGGCGAAAGACGGTGGATTTCATCGATAAAGAGCACATCGTTGGGCTCCAGCGAGGTAAGGATTCCCGCCAGATCGCCCGGCTTATCAAGCACAGGACCCGATGTAATCTTGAATCCTACGCCCAGTTCGTTGGCGATGATGTTGCTCAGCGTGGTCTTACCCAATCCCGGCGGACCGTGGAGGAGCGTATGGTCGAGCGGTTCGCCACGATATTTGGCAGCCTCAACAAAGACCTCGAGATTTTCCACCACGCCATTCTGTCCGCTGAAATCAGAAAACTTCAGCGGGCGCAGCGCCTTCTCGAATTCCTTTTCGGCAGGCGAAACCATTTCTTGTCTTATATCAAAATCTTCGTTCATTCTATGACTATTATCGATAATATGGGTGCAAAGTTACACATTTGTTGCGGAATTAAAGAAGAAAAGCCGAATTATTTTGCCCATGATTTTGCACAATCCCAAAAGATTCGTGCAGATTTGCAAGCGTTACCCTATAAAAATGTTATAATTTATCATTTTCTTGTGGAATAATTTGTTTATCCGATAGAAAAGACGTACTTTTGCACTCGATATTGAAAGCGAGGAAAGAAATAAATAAGAGAGAAATATCAGGATTTTAAAAGAAATAGAATTATGCTTAAGTTATTTCAAGGGCTCAGCAAGCTGCTGGCCAATTACACATCTATCTTCGTGATAGGTGTTGCTGTGTTCACATTCTTCTTCCCACATACCTTCGACTGGGTGCGCGGAACTACTCAGACCGTCATTCTCGGCATCATCATGCTCACCATGGGTCTGACCTTGACCACCAACGACTTCAAGATTTTGGCTCAGCGCCCGCTGGATGTCTTCATCGGAGCCTGTGCCCAGTTCATCATCATGCCGGGCGTGGCTTACACCCTGGTTCATGTGTGGCATCTTGACCCAGCCCTGGCACTCGGAATCCTGCTGGTAGGTTGCTGTCCGGGCGGCGTTTCGAGCAACATCATGAGTTATCTGTGTCATGGCGACGTAGCTTTCTCCGTAGGAATGACCTGCGCCTCTACCATTCTTGCACCGGTGATGACTCCGCTGCTGATGAAGATTACGGCAGGCGAGATTATCCATGTAGATGCTGTGGGAATGTTCATCAATATCCTCATCGTAACGATTATTCCTGTGGCCATCGGCTGCGCCCTCAACTATATTTACGGCAAGAAAGACAGTTTCCCTACCATCCAGAGTCTGATGCCGGGCATCAGCGTTACGTGTCTGGCAATCATCGTAGGCGGCGTGATTTCTACGGTTCATGATGACCTCGTAGCTCGCGGCTTATCGCTCTTCCTCTGGACTTTCGCCGTGGTTTTCTGCCACAATACGCTGGGTTATCTTCTGGGTTGGCTTGCCGGCAAATGTGCCGGATTCAATACTGCCAAGAAGCGTACCATCAGTATTGAGGTAGGAATGCAGAACGCCGGTCTTGCCACAGTTCTTGCCGGCAACTTCTTCGCAGCCCAGCCTCTCGCCGTATTGCCTTGCGCCATCAGCTGCGCCTGGCACAGCATTTCCGGTACCATCCTTGCCGGAATCTATCTGAAATGGGATCGCATGCATGAGAAGAAGTAAATGACTTCTGAAAAAGATAAATACAAAAAAGGTCGTAAGATTTCTGATTGAACCTCACGACCTTTTCTTATATCATTACCTCACGGGGTTAACAGGTTAACAGTTAACAGCCGTTTTTTCTATGGTTACATGAGCAAAGCACTTGAATTATTCACTCTTCGTTCTTCACTCTTCACTTAATCTACTTTCCCGTAGTCAGCAGCTGCACGGCGCGCTGAACTATCTCGTTTGTCTCGTTCCAAACCTGGAAGTATTGGCTCATATCCCAGATATCTCGCGCTACAAGGGCTTTCAGCTGCAGGGCGAGGTATTTCTTAGTCTGAGTTAATTCAGCCTCATCCTTCGGCTCTATCTTCTCCTTCTTGCCCTCGGCGATAATGCCTTCTATCAGCGAAGAAGGAACCTCGTAGGTAGCGAGGAACTTGTTAAAATCCTTATATTGGCTCTTGAGTTCCTTGCGATGCGCATCGATGAACTTCAGACTCTGGTTGATGACGATGCTCTTGGCTGCCAACTGACGGTGCATCTTGGTGTACTTGGTTGTATCCAGCGGCACGAAATAATCTGGCATGATTCCACCACCACCATAAACTACACGATGCTTGCGCAAGGTATAATACTTCAGACTGTCTGAAAGATGGATGCTGTCCTGATTGGTGAACTCGCCATGCTTGTAACGCTTGTCCAGATCCATCGCATAATCCAACCTGTCACCTTTCTTATAAGGCTTCTGGATGCATCTGCCGCTAGGCGTATAGTAATGGGCGATGGTGAGACGAATCTCGCTGCCATCATCAAAGGTCAGCGGACGCTGCACCAATCCCTTGCCGAAGGTTCTGCGACCAACCACTACACCACGGTCCTGATCCTGGATGGCTCCGGAAACAATCTCGGCGGCAGAAGCGGTAAACTCATTGGTGAGCACCACCACCTTGCCCTTGCGCCATCTGCCGTTAGCCTGCGCCTTGTATTCCTGGCGAGGCGCAGCACGACCGCTGGTATAAACGATGAGATCGCCCTTCTGCAGGAACTCGTTGGCTATCTGAGCCGCAGCCTGAAGATAGCCTCCACCATTATCCTCAAGGTCGAAGATAAGGTCCTTCATTCCCTTCTTTTTCAGCGAATCCATCGCTATTGTTACCTCTTTATGACTGGTAAGACCGAAACTTCCCAATCGGATGTATCCGATGCCCGGACGAATCATATAAGCCGCATCCATCGTAGTTACCGGAATCTTATCGCGCTTTACCTTAAAGATAAGCTTATCCTTGATGCCACGGCGCACAATGGTAAGGTTCACCATGGTTCCCTTAGGACCACGAAGGCGCTTCATGATGTCTTCCTTGCTCATCTTGACGCCCGAAATGGCAGTATCGTTTACAGCCACAATGCGGTCGCCGGCAATGATTCCCACCTTCTCGGAAGGACCGTTGGTAACCGGCTGGATAACGAGGAGCGTATCATCTACCATGTTAAACTGCACGCCAATGCCATCAAAACTGCCGTTCAGCGGCTCGTTCATCGCCTTGGTTTCCTTGGCTGTAGCGTAAGAAGAATGAGGGTCGAGCTTTTCGAGCATGCCTCGGATGGCGTCCTCTACGAGTTTATTCTCATCCACACTATCCACATAGAGGTTGGTAATGGCGATTTCCGCTCTTCCCAACTTCTCTATCGGGCTGTTCTTGCCCATCTTGATACGCAGCTGGGCATTGGCAGAAGTTACTGCCAGAAATGCTACCAGTGCTATAAATAGATATTTCTTCATTTCTTAAAACTTAAAGTTTATGAAAGAGAGAAATCCTTCAAGAGTTAACAGGTTAACAGTTAACAGCGCTTTTTTCAATGGTTACCCCCGAAAGCACTTGAATTATTCACTCTTCGTTCTTCACTCTTCACTTCATTTAATCCAGCGGTGCTGAGTCTTCCTCCGGAATATCCTCTTCTATTACCAGGTTTTCGATGATGAAGTTCTGGCGCTCCATCGTATTCTTACCCATATAATATTCCAGCAGCTTCTGAACCTGGTCGGTTTTATGCAGCGTAACCTGCTCCAATCGCATGTCAGGACCGATGAAATGGGCGAATTCATCAGGCGAAATCTCTCCCAACCCTTTGAATCGAGTGATTTCTGGGTCAGGACCCAAATCGCGAATCGCCTGTTGGCGCTCCTCATCGCTGTAACAGTAATGCGTGATGAAATCGCTTTTTTTCTCCTTACTTCCCAGTTTTGCATCGGCATCAGCCACCGCCTGCTTGTTCTTGATCTTGGTTCGCTTGTTGCGCACTCGGAACAATGGGGTCTGAAGCACGTAGACATGGCCCTTCTTGATGAGGTCTGGGAAGAACTGAAGGAAGAAGGTGATGATAAGCAGTCGGATGTGCATTCCGTCGACATCCGCATCGGTTGCCACAATCACCTTGTTGTAACGCAATGAATCCAAGCCGTCCTCTATATCAAGAGCCGCCTGAAGCAGATTGAACTCCTCGTTCTCATAAACCACCTTCTTGGTAAGACCGAAGCTGTTGAGCGGTTTACCACGCAGAGAGAACACCGCCTGAGTATTCACATCGCGGCTCTTGGTAATGCTTCCGCTGGCAGAATCGCCCTCGGTGATGAAGATGGAACTCTCCTCCTTGCGCTCGTTCTTGGCGTCGCTGAAATGGATGCGGCAGTCGCGGAGCTTGCGGTTGTGGAGATTCGCCTTCTTGGCACGCTCACGGGCTAGTTTGGTAACGCCCGCCATCGCCTTGCGCTCGCGTTCGCTCTCCTTAATCTTGTTCTCCAGAATCTCAGCTACATCCTTGTGGATATGGAGATAGTTGTCTACTTCCTTCTTCAGGAAATCGCCCACATACTTATTGATGGTTTCGCCACCATTCGGCGTCATCGTAGTACTTCCGAGCTTAATCTTGGTCTGACTCTCGAAGACCGGTTCTTCTACGTTGATGGCAATGGCAGCCACCAGTCCGTTTCGGATGTCAGCATACTCATACTTGCCGTAGAACTCCTTGATAGTCTTGGCAATATGCTCCTTGAAGGCACTCTGATGCGTACCTCCCTGGGTGGTGTGCTGACCGTTGACGAAGGAATAATACTCCTCGCCATACTGGTTGGTATGGGTGAAGGCAATCTCGATGTCCTCGCCCTTCATGTGGACGATGTCGTAGAGACCTTCGTTGGTCATATTATCGCTCAGCAAATCCTGCAGACCATGGCGGCTCAAGATGCGGCGGCCATTGTGCATGATGGTGAGTCCGGTGTTCAGATAAGTATAGTTGCGGAGCATCGTTTCCACGAAATCATCGTGGAAGGAATAGTTCTTGAAGAGTGTATTATCCGGCTCGAAGAAGATAAAGGTACCGTTCTCGTCCTCAGTATCTTCCATCGTGTCGCTCTTCAGAATACCTTTCTCAAACTTCAGATGGCGCACCTTTCCGTCACGGTACGACTTTACTTCGAAGTGGGAACTGAGGGCATTGACCGCCTTCACACCCACACCGTTCAGACCGACGCTCTTCTTGAACGCCTTGCTGTCGTACTTACCGCCGGTATTCAGCACACTTACAGCCTCAACGAGCTTGCCCTGAGGAATACCACGGCCATAGTCGCGCACGCTGACACGCAGATTGTCCTCGATATCGATTTCCAGACGGGCACCTGCACCCATCTTGAATTCATCGATAGAGTTGTCTACCACCTCCTTCAAGAGTACATAAATACCATCTTCCGGCAGATTTCCATCTCCCAAACGGCCAATGTACATACCCGGACGGGTACGCACATGCTCCATATCGCTCAAGTGGCGGATGTTATCATCGGTATATTCTACCGGCTGCTGCTCCTGAGGGGCATTGGTAAGCTCATCAGCGGCATTCAATTCGCTGTTACCTAAGTTTTTATCTTCAGACATGATTTCCTCCTTAGTTATTCTTATTTATTTTCTTATAACATAGCAAATGATGTTGCAATATTCTGTTTATCAGATCATTGCCAACACAACAATTGCTATTTACCTGATACTCTTAATATAGCAGTTGCGGCGCTTGTGAAGGACTGGATCCAAGACGCCCCATTGTCCCTGCACGGCAGCATTATCTTCCATTTCCACCTGTGTTTCTCCCCACTCGATTCCATACTTCTGATAGATAGGAATCAGGTCGGCAAAGAGCAGCGCATTGGCACCCTTAGCACGGTATTCCGGCTGGATACCGATGAGCAGAAGGTCGACAATCTTGGTTTTATGGAACTTGATGGCGCGCAGCAGATGCCACCAGCCAAAAGGAAGCAACCTGCCCCTATGACACTTCTGCAGAGCTCTGGAAAGGGAAGGCATCGTAATACCGATACCTATCATCTTATGATCCTCAGTAGTCCAGTCTTCTATGGCTGTTACAAAGTTCAGGTCGAGCAAAGACAGATACATCTTGATGTACTGGTCTATCTGCTTCTGTGAAAGTTCGGAATAACCATAGAGATGCTTGTATGTATCATTGATGAGGTCGAAAATCTTCTGTCCGTATCCGCCCTGATAAATATCCTTACGGGTAAGTTTGCGGACATGGAGATTGTATCTTTTCTCTATCATCGCCGCTATCTTGGAATATTTCTCCGGGATGGTATCTGGCACCATCAGTTTATACTCTACATACTTATTATCTACGGTAAAACCCTCCAGAGCCTCAATGTGCTCCGGATAATATGAATAATTATAAATGGTAGGCATGGTGCCTAGCTGGTCAAAGCCCCAGGTAAGCATGCCTTCTGGATCCATATCGGTAAAACCCAGCGGACCAACAATATCTTCCATTCCCTTCTCCTTACCGTATTTCTCTACAGCATCGAGAAGAGCCTTGGAAACCTCGCGGTCGTCAATGAAATCAATCCAGCCGAAACGGACCGACTTCCTGCCCCATTTATTGTTTGCCTTATGATTGATAATGGCAGCGACGCGACCTGCCAGCTTGCCGTCCTTATAGGCAAGAAAATACTCTGCCTCGCAGAACTCGAACGCTGCGTTCTTGTCCTTGCTCAGAGTATTCATGTCGTCGCTGAAAAGATTAGGCACATCATATTCGTTGCCTTCGTAGAGGTCGTAATGGAAGTCGATGAACGTCTTCAAGTCCTTCTTTGTTTCGACCTTTTTAATTTCTATTAATGACATGATTTTCAAACTAGTTTGCAATATTATAAATGCAAAAGTAGCAATATTTTGGCAAATTACCAAATATTGCTACTTTTTTTGCAGTTTTTTAGGGGTTAATTTTTAATTACAGCTCCCAAACTAGCCTATATCACCCATTTAGTGGTGGTTTTGGCGGAATATCTTTACCTGATAATTTTAAGCACTGGCGGAAAACTAACACTCTCCAAGGAATCACAATAAGAAAAAGCTCGATCATCTATTCTCTCCAACACTGGCGAGAAGTGCGAAGTGTCGGATGAAGCGAAAGATGGTTCATCCAATGAGTAGTGAAATTATGAGGGTGGAGTCGATTACAGAAGACAATATGGAGTCAAATTGCTCCATGACCCGAAAATATTCCTCCAAAAGGAGTGAGTTTCTCAGATTTAATTTGTATCTTTGCCATGTCATATCAGAGTTTTGCTTGTTTTCTTTTCGCAACATTAAGATAAGTAAAAATTCTGACATAGCAAAATCCAGAGTAACTTTTTGTTGCTCAGGCGCTTAAAATATTTAATTGATAATAGTGTTGCGGAATTAATGGAATAACCAGAAATGAAATTGAAAAGACATCTACTGACAGCTGCCCTGACACTCTTTTGCCTATCGGCAGCTAACGCCCAACTGCTAAGAACAACAGTGGAGCAAGGGGAAATTGAAGGTGTGGAACATGAAGGATTCGCCCTATACAAGGGAATCCCATACGCAGAAGCACCAGTGGGCAACCTCAGATGGAAAGCCCCAGTGAGCAAGAAGCCTTGGAAGGGAGTATTCAAAGCAGATAAATGGGGAGACCGTCCACCACAGCCCATCGACCCTAACCAAAATGGTGGAGAGCAGGGCATGAGCGAGGACTGCCTATACCTCAGTGTGGAAACGCCAGCCAAGAGTAAGAATGACAAGCTCCCTGTATTTGTGATGATTCATGGAGGAGCCTTTCTTACTGGCTCCTACAGTGGAACTCAGGAAAGCTTTGTCAAGGAAGGCATCATCTATTGCAGCATAGAATACCGCTTGGGAGCCTTGGGATTCATGGCACATCCAGAGCTGAGTAAGGAATCAGGCAAGAACATATCTGGTAACTATGGCATCCTTGATCAAGTGATGGCCTTAAAATGGATTCACGACAATATCGCTGCCTTCGGTGGAGACCCAGACAAGATTACCATTGCTGGAGAATCTGCCGGTGGTATCTCGGTAAGTATACTATGCGCCTCTCCCCTTGCCAAGGGACTCTTCCGAGGAGCCATCAGCGAAAGTGGTAGCTCCTTCTGGCCTGTGGGTGAAAGCAGAAATGGTAACACAGCCATGCTCACCTCCAAAGCGGCAGAAGCAGGTGGACTTCTCCTTCAAAAGAAACTCAAGGCTAAGAACTTGAAGCAGCTAAGAAAAGTTCCGGCTATGGACATCGTGAAGAATACCGCCTTTGAGTCCTTTTGGCCGAACGTTGACGGCTACTCCATCACCGATGACCAGTATAAGCTCTATGAAAAGGGAAGCTACAATGATGTAAATGTCATCATAGGAACCAACAGCGACGAAGGAAGTATGTTTAGCCGCCCTGTCAGTGTAAGTGACTATGAGAGAAGAATCCATGAGATATATGGAAGTTGGGCAGACCAGGTTCTCAGTCTCTATCCTGCCAAGACAGAGGAAGAAACCTACTTCGCTCAATCCGACATTTTCCGTGATGGCTCCTTTGCATGGGGAACATATGCCTGGGCTAACCTGCAGAGCAAGACCGGCAAGGGCAAGGTGTATATGTATTACTTTGACCAAGACTCTGAGAACACCATCGTGAAAAGCCGCAAGGGAGGAGCCAGCCATGTGGCAGAGATGCCATTCATCTATGGCTATAAGTTTGGCTCTGGAAAGATGACCGAGACGGAGCAGCACATGGAGCAAATCATGTCACGCTACTGGATCAACTTTACCAAGACTGGCAATCCAAATGGGAATAGCCTTCCTTTCTGGACTACCTACCAGGAAGGTAAACCAACGGTGATGATTATGAAGGAAGGACTGCATTTGGGTCCTGTTCAAAATCAAAAGCAAATGGACTTCTTCGAGAAGTTCTTCAAGGAAAAAAGAAAATAATACGTCAAGTTCCAAGTGGCATTTCTCCCACTTGGAACTTTTTCATTAAAGAGATAAAACGCCCCTGTGGCAGCACACCTCACCTATTTTTTCTCTATCAAGCTGTTGCTGATATATTTTTCTTTTCAGACCTTTACATTTTACACATTTTCGAGGTTTTCTAAGCTTTCTCCGTTATTACCAGCACATGACTTTCGTCGCTCAATGTGGTGGCGAAGATATAGGTTTCGCCACCATCCTTCAACTTCAATCGCTTGCGCAATTCGGCTACGGAAAGGGGGAAGTTGCGGATGGCGATGTTCGCCTTGGTGATTCCTGACAGATGACGCTTCAACTCCTTTTTATTAAAGGAGGATACGGCGATGATGCGGAAACTTCTGCCGGGGAAGACGGCGATAGGATCACGGCTCACGAAGAGATGACTGTTCTTGGAAAGCATCCTGGCTCCATATCGCTCAGATAAGACGCTGAAACAGCCGGCTTTCATCAGAGAGGCATTCGGCTCGTAAAGATACTGCATCTCTTCAAGCGTGAATGGGGCTATCTTCACCGAAGAAGACTCCATATCCAACTCATCGCAGACGAAGGACTGGGCATCATTGACACAATAAATGCGGAGATTGCCCATATTTCGAGCAGAGAGCACTAAAAGGAGTTCCTTGCACTCATTGTTCACGGAGATAATATGAACCTCTTGTACGCAGTTTAATTCGCTTACCGCACGGTGCCAATCGAGCATCGGAGAGAGTTTGATGATGACGTAATCTGCCTTCGAAAGCATTTCTTCCTGCAAAAGGGTTACATCGGGCGTACAATCTTTCAAGGATACTACCTTGTTGCCCGCATCGTCTCTACGGGCAGGATCGATGAAGATCAGCTTAAGACCAAGGTTGGTCTTAAGTAATGACTGAGACTGATCTTCAGTTATGCCTAAAGAATCTGATGCAGCAGCCTCTTTCTTTGAAGCAAAAGAATGCAGCACCTCTATTCCGTCTCCATTCTTCACGATGGCATTCTTCAAACCCAACCGCCCAAAGTTTTCCTTCGCTGCTTCACAGAGATGAGTCTGACGCTCCACATACATCGACTTCACGCCCAATCGGGAAGCGATGTAAGAGAAGTCTACTCCGAAGCCGCCGGTCAGGTCAACAAACCCGATTTCTTCAGAAAAATCTCCTCCATGAGGTTCTCCTTTTATTTCATTAACATTCTCTTCTGATTCTGTTAATATCTGTTGCATTTTGCAAGTAGCTTCATTTTTGGCGAATTCTGAATCAACCGCCCCTTTGCCCGCAAATTCGCAAATTTCAGAAAGATGAAGATTTGAGGCGTTTTCGCTCTCCTTCTCCTTTTCTTCTCCGTTTTCGGATGATGAAGGAGACAAACCGAGCAGTCGGGCAGCGAGTTCAGCCTTATAAAGTGCCGTTTGCTCTAACGAACATTGCTCCATCGAAATATGAGGGGGATAGATAATGCCATCGATGCTTGCCCAACGGGGCAGTTTCACACGAGCCATCTTTCGCCCTCGAATCTGGTCGAGAGCGAAAGGCATATCTACCTCGGGATACTTGCTGCCGAGGAAAGCCAACTGGCGAACATCATCGTCCTGATGCTGGCGGATAAAATCGAGCGTTGCTTGGTTCATTATTTCTGTTGAGTGATTCGTCATTACATTACTTATTCTTAATAACCGCAAATTTACGATATTCTGATGAGATTACAAAATATTTCTCAGAATATCTGATAATTTACTCAAATTTCGCATGTAAACTCCCACGCCCAGAACCAACGGTCACCGGTGCGTAGCGGAAAGGTAAAGGGCAAAAGCTTTAAAATACCGGGCAATATACAAAGCTTTTGCCCTTACAGGGCGCCTTGCTGATTGCCATTATACC
>OLIV01000562.1_pt1 | contig 22543 bp, 10 predicted proteins | sample 1601411 | NCBI WGS metagenome assembly OLIV01 (sample SAMN03922450, study PRJEB24848) | human gut metagenome | isolation source: stool sample | host: Homo sapiens | place: Germany | collected 2009-11 | reverse complement strand
CGCCACAGACGTACGCCTCTACAAAAAACTCTTATATGGACTTTGTCAGCAGCTGCAAGCGTTGCCATAATATTGACAGGAAGTGTTTTCCTGTATAAAATAAACGAAATGGGCACTTCAACTGGCGACAGCCATTATGTCGCATACGTCAAAGGTAAGCAGGTAGACGAAAAGACTGCACGAAAAATAGCAGAAGCAGAAGCAGCCAAGGTAGAAGAGTTCATGCAGGCTATAGAAAGACAAAAGGCTGCAGAACAAAACAAAGTAAAACAATTTTTTAACAATCAAAATAGTAAGAGATGAAACGTTTTCTGATTTTTTTCTTTATGGTCCTAATAGCACTGACAGCCAGTGCAAGGCCCCCGAAACTGAATGTTGAAAAGTTATTTGACGGCAGATATAACAACAACAAGAGTGTAAGCATCTCTGTCTATAAAAGTAACGGCAACTATTATCGCGGAATAACCGTGAAAAACAATTTGAAGATAATAAAGGCTATAGCAGACGCTATAGAAAAGGATAAGCCGCGCGCTAAAGACTATTCCGACTATCAGGGAGATGACGGAAGATACACGTCACTGCAGATTGTCAATAACGGTGAGACCATATATATCGGACTGAAACGTGACAAATCAGGCGGCGGTGCGTTCTTCTTTATTCAAGGAAAAGAAAAGGCTTTTAAATAAAAGATTTTATATGAAACCATACGTTTTCACTTTATGGTCACTATTTTTTGCCATCCCCATGTCAGCTCAGGACCAAGCAGACTCTACTGCAACAAATTGGGAAAGACAGCTCGAACTGAAAGAAGTTGTAGTGATGGCATCACGCACCGTTGTAAAACAGGCTCCTGACAGGATTATATACCTGACTAAAAACGACCAATATGCCAAGGGTATGAACGGTATAGAGGTGCTTGACCGCATACCGCGCGTATCGGTTGTGAACGATATGGTTACAGTAGCAGGTAAAAGTTCTGTAAAATATATCATCGACGGACATCTCATGGAGATATCAGACGAGGCTATGGCCTTGCGTCTGAAGAATCTTCAAGCAAGTGGAATTGAGAAAATTGAGGTGCTGACTACTCCTCCGGCAAAATATGGAGCGAACAATAACGTAGCCTATATCAGCATTACATCTAAAAATGAATCTTTAGGCACACGTGGAAACATATGGACAAACGGAATCATCCGTGAGTCTTTCTGTTATCAACTTGGAGGAAATGTATCGCATACGACACGTAAAGTAGAATTGTCGGCAGATGCCAGTTGGAATTATTCTAAAGGCATCAATGACCTGGACCGCACTTACATTTTTCCATATTACACGAAGATTTCACAGCGCACAACAAATTACAGGAACAGAACTTTCGGAGCGAACGGCTTGTTCAAATATAAATTTACAAATAGACTGAACGCAGGCGTCATACTTAATTATTATACGAACAGACTGAACAGCAAACTTTTTGATGTAACGACAGACCGGGGTAATGTATACAGTTCTACAAACTATTCTCCTTCACGCCCGGATAACGCATTAACAATTACTGCTTTTTCAGACTGGATGCTGGATACAAAAGGAAAAATGCTCAGCCTAACTTACAATTACTACGACAAGCAAGCGCAGAGTTTTTCGGACGTAACAACATCAGCAAACAATACGGATACAAAACTTACAAACACAGGCGACAACAAATATCATATTCATTCAGCCAAACTGGATGCCATACTGCCATTAAAGTTATTCAAAATGGAAGCAGGACTGGCTTTTACATGCATAGGCAACAACACAGCCTTGGATATACGGTATCTGGAGAACAATTCTTGGATGTCAGATACAAAACAAAGCAATGCCTTCGAATATGATGAGAGTACGGCCGTAGCGTATGTCAGCGCAGAGAGGAATTTTACAAACTCTTTTTTCGGTAAGCTCGGGCTACGGTATGAATCTACACGCACCAAAGGATATCAGCGGGTAAAAGATGAAGAAAGCAGATATAGCTATAATCATCTGTTCCCAACAGTTAATCTCAGTTGGAACAGCCATAAAGCAGGACGTTTCACACTCTCTTATTCTATGGGAATAACAAGACCAAACTTCAACGACCTGAATCCATATAAATACTATACTACAACGAGCGACTACGTGTCTGGCAATCCTGACTTACGCCCCAGTGTTGCCCACAATGCAGAGATAAACTATAGTTTTAAAGGAATATATGCCGTTTTATATAATTCATACAACAATGATGCCATCGGCTACATCACGCGGTTCAATAACGACGGTTCACAATACACTATACCGGAAAATCATATCAACAGCAATAAGACAGGACTATATTTATCATATTACCGTTCTTTTTTCGGATGGTGGAATATCAACCTTGGCGGCGAGTTTTTCCACACATATGCCAAATCAAAACTTACTGATTACAAAGATGCTGACGATAGCAGTTGGAGCGGGAAAATTGAATTCAATACATCATTCATACTGAACAAACAGAAAAATCTGATTCTAGATATGAGATTCAGCCATTATTTTCCTTATCATGAACGCATGATAAGATACAAGGCTATGTCATTGCTCGGCTGTTATTTAAGATACAACCTGCTGAACGACAGACTCACACTGACAGCATCTGTTACAGATCCTTTTGGATGGAACACAACAAAATCAACAGCTATTTATAACGATTATAAGGTTTACACACGAAACGACATTCACGCCAGCTCTGTATCATTTCGCATATCATATAACTTTGGTAGAGACAAAGTAAACAATGTCTACAGGGATACAAAAGAGCGAGAATCAAAGAGGGCAAACTAAAAAATAATGCCGCATGAACTCGGACTGAGTCATACGGCATTGATTTTATTCTATATAAAGGAAAAACTTTACACTCACTTCATCTTCACCTTTCTAACGGCTATCGTCCTGCCATCTCGCGTTATCTCAACAACCGCAACACCCGACACGGACGCCTGAATGTTCTCAACAGAAGATGATGCCACGCATGAAGCAGCCTGGACACCGTCAGCAGAATAAACGGCTATGCGGTCGCCTGCCTCAACACCGCTAACGCTAACCCTGTCACGCAAGGGCGACCATGCGCGTATGTCCGCATTCTTATCGTCATCGAGCATACGGTTGAAGCTTATAGTGAAGCGTCCCGATATGTCGCCGCCTTCAACAGAGGTGAAGTCATAGTCGCCATCAAGCAGATTGGTCTGTTTGCCAGTCTTGGCATCTTTAAGCACTACACTTTCATAGTTGCCGGCATCACAGGTTTCAGGTATATAGAACGTGTACATGCCTGGTTCGGGCAACGTAACGCCAACAGCCACCTCACCGCCCTGGCTGACAGCTGACAACAGCGAATAGCGTGCGCCCGAGCGTGCAGCGTAAAGCTGCGCTACGCTGTCGGCAGCCATCCACTTGACGCCATCAGAGGCGATGTCGAAATAGTTGCGTGACTCATTTTCAGGCACAGTGTTAAGCTGCAGCACGTCGGCCTTGTCTGCCCCGGCAGCACGCGTTGCCCCGGCCTGTCTCAGGCCTACCGTAAGATTTGCAGCCGCGGCATAAGGCACGCCGTCTTTCTGCTCAGAGGTCTTGATGCCGACAATCTCTGCATCCTTCAAGGTTGCAGTCTGTGTGAAAACTGCATCACCGGCAGGAATATAGCCTCCGGCAGTTTCGCCGGCAGTGTTTATCGTCTTATATGCACCCTCAGTGTATCCATATATCACGCGGCCGTATTCCATGTCGCCATAATTCATTGCGCAGAGATAAGGCGAGCCGAAGAGGTTCCAGCTCATGTTCTCCTTATGTGTGAACTTATTGCCAGCTGACGAACTTGAGTTCCATGGTTCATTATAGTTCCATTTATAAAGCACGACGCTCTTGTCTGCTCCACCCTCACTATACTGTTTTCCACTGAAACGCACCGTAATATTATTGTTTGAGGTGTTTTCAATGAGGAAGCCCTCTGTTGTTCCTATTTGCGCAAAGCCGCCGTCTGTCCATGCTTTTCCGTCAGATCCGTCATACTGATAGCTGTAAGCAGCACGCATCTGTCCACTGTAGCGCTTCAAGTTATAACCGCTTAAAGGACTCATACGCTTAACTTCAAACGGCATTACGGCCAGGTCGTTGCCATTTACTGTTACATCGCGTTCAACAGCAAAGTTTGTCAGCGAGATGTAATTGCCGTTGCCGCGCAAACCTGCCTGATGTTCCAGAAGCAGGTATCCGGGGTTGAAGGCGTTGCCATTAGGGTAAACTCCTGCTTTGACCGAAAGTTCCTGTCCCTTGCGTACATACACCACTGACCTGCCAACGGGATAGTCATCTGCCGTAATAGCGTAATCGCTGCTTATATTCCATGTCTCAAAGCAGCCGTTATCAACTGCGTTGCGGATTCGCCTGTTGCCTATAAGGTCGCGCTCATGGCCTACTGTCATTATATACTCGTTTATATCCGTCCGATTACCTGTCGGATCAATATCCTGCGAGGTCTCCATCAACTGATATTCCCAGTAATCGTCCGTAACATAACTGTTCGTTTCTGCAACAGAAGCACGGTTGTTGCCACTGCCGGCTGCACCGTTTATGGCTTCCGCCGACGTCACATTAACCGCCTTAACAGCATTGACTGAGCCCAACACCAACGAATTATACAACAAGCCGCCTGCGGCACCCTCAACACCATTATTAACAATCGAAGTGGAAAGCACACCGGCATTAACCGTCGGCTTGCCAGTAATCTCAAATCCATCTATCACGCCGTCAGCACCTATGGCAACGTTCTCCAATGAAGAGCGGCTTGCGGCAATCAACATGCCTTTACGCTTGCTCAGCAAGTCTGAAACGATGCGGTCAGTTTCTGTTTCTGCACTCAGCTCATCGTTCATACTTCCATACACCTTGGTATTTCCAAGAGACATATTCAGCAAGCCCGTATCATGATAATTGCCGTGAACAAAAACGTAACCATTCTGTCCTGAATGTCCCAAAGCATACAAACCGGCCAAATCAACAGCACCCTGCAAGTCGCCAAGAGCCGTCTCCCAGCTCTTTCCGTCAGCAGTTGCCGTAAGGTCAGCCTTAACATAGACAATAGGCTGCAGCGGTGCTTCATACTCGTATGCACCAACATCTACCGACCCGTCAACAACTCGCTGGTTATTGCCAAGATCTTTCTCTTCAGCCGGAATTGTCTCCGCTGCCAGAGCCTGCTCTGCATAATTGGCATTGCTGCCCTTATTGAGCAACTTCACACTTGGGCGTATACGATAATCGCGATTATAGACATCTGCATTATCCGGATCGCGGAAGTTAGGACCTTCATTGACATTATCGTTTGCCACACCACGGGTTATTGCCACATTCTTGTTGTCATCGTCTGTTGTCAAATTCTGTGTATCGTTATTCCATGAAACAGAGTTATAAACAGACGGCACTGATGCAGAGGTGGTAAGATCTGCCTTGTTATTGGCAAACGTTGCATTCACCACCGTGGTCCGGCTGTCGGCTCCATTAAGTCCTGTACCTCCGTCGGCAAACAGCGTATTGACGAGCAAAATTTTGCCCGACGAACCAGAAACTATATTCAATCCATTTGCCTTATTGCCACGGAAGCCTGCATTTTTAAGCGTAACCTTGCCTCCGCCCGTACTTGCCTGCATTCCTGTTCCGCCGTTTGAATTTTTGTTTATAAAGGTAAGTCCTTCTATCGTTACAGGCTTGTTGTTGGCCGCAACGTCCATCAGCAGGCTCGTTACGTCGGCATTGCTCTCCTGAGTTGTAATTACTGTAGGCTTGCTGAAATCCTGAACACCCGACTCATTATATGAGCCTTTTACATTCAGCGACTCGCCATACTGAGTATCACCCATAGACACTGTAAAAGCCGTACCTGTTGACATTCTTGGCAATGAATACTCACCGGCTTTAATATAAACGGCCTTATCCTTAACTGTGCCTCCTGTAGGATTGGCCATAGCCGTCAGAGCTCCGCGCAGGTCAGAAGTTGCATTTGCCCAGTTTGATCCATCTGCCTTTCCGCTCTCTACCGTTGCCACATATATAGCATCCATCTGCGGGAACGTTATTTCATACTGATATTCATATAAGCCTATGTCTATAGGCTTATCGGCAGAAGTTCCGTCTTCTTTCAAAGGACCAGCATAACGGAGATATGTGTCCATATAGTCTTTATATCCCATGTATTGTGTGGCATATTCGCCGGCATTGCTCCGCATCCAGTCTGCGTATGCACCGTCAATAGTTCCGCTTCCGGTTGCCACCTTATGAGTTCCGTCTCCGGCATCAGTCAATACAGATATTGCAGCAGGATTCCATTGATTGTTGGCATCATTGCCGGCTACACCTGCTGCTGATGAAGGCTTGGTAAAGCGAGGTCCGGTTACAGAAGTATTGTCTGTAGAAAGAAGAATATTGGTATCGCTGTATTTTGACAAATCAACAGCATCGCTCGCACTGTGAGTGATCAACGTATTTGTTTCGTCTGTCTGCGGAATATTCTCACCTGTAATTTCATTACCCCACATTAACGTATTTGTAATAGTATTTTTGCCATTGTGGTGGTAAATCACCGCATTGCTTTGGGCCTTATTTCTGACAAAAGTATTATTCATTAATGAAACTTCAGGAACATAATTCGGTCCAATTATTCCATCTGCATAATTTGTTCCGATGGCTCCGCCCTGGCCTACTGTCTCATTATTAACCCATAGCGTATTTACAGCATATAACCCTGCATAGACCTTAGGAGCATCAGAAACGCCCGCTACATATACAGCTCCACCTCTTGGCAGCTGAGTGGGCACTACAGGCTGGGCATTATCCACCGTGCCGTTACCGGCCAGAATGGAATTTACAATGGTCAACTTGGCGTCACGCATATAGACAGCTCCGCCGCGAACTGCAAAATTATTGATGAGACGGCAGCGGTTAAGCAGATAAGACACTCCGTTAGAATAGATGCCTCCACCTCGACCGATTTCGTCAGTATCAGCCGCATTACTTAATATGTTTGAAGTTTCACCGTCCATAATGGTCAAGCCGTCTAATATAACAGGATTAAGCGGTTCCTGATTTTTTCCTGCATCAGAATAAACTACATGATAAACATTCTTAACCTGCTCTGACACGTTGACATTGCCTGAGAGAATTACCTGACTGGCAAGTTCCCACGGCTCGTTGATACCATTCTGATTAAAGTCAGAATAAGCACGGTTAGATAAAATTTCACTGATGTCTCCCATGCAAGTAAAGCTGCCAGTTACCCCCGGAATAGATACAATATCCTGACCATCGGCTGACTTAGAGGTAATTTGTTCTGTTCCGTTAAATCCTCCATAGATGCTCACACCTTGCGGAATAACATAAGAGTTCTGTCGCTGGTCTACAGTCTCAGTGCTTGCATCCATACGACGATAACTTGGTTTATATGTGCCGCCGGCCAAAAGGATTTCAAACCTGTCTGTTTCTTTAGCAACACCATTTTCACGAACAGCCTTGATATACTCCAACGCATCATCAAGCCATGTCAGCGATGTATAGAAAGAACGCCCTATATATTTGTCCATATCCTCACCTTCGGGCAACTGCACATTTGCGCCTTGTGACACGAAGATGCGGGTAAGCAGGACGTCTGTAGGTATGGTTCCGCCTTCAAACGCGAACGCTCCGGCATCAATACGAGGCATATCAGCCTGAATACGGGGTATGCCCTGCATATCAACAGAAGAGATACCTAACCGACTGGCCATAGCGTCCTGATATTCAGTATCCATGCCATGCTTTATCAGTGGCGAATAGGCCTTCAACAATCGAGAAGACGATGCAAAGTAAAGATCTTCATTGCTTTCCATTGTCGTATTTTCAAAATTAGAAGGCATCTCATATGTCTCAACAAACGAATGGTTGACAGGATAAAATGCGGAAATGCCATGCTCAACAGAAGACCACACATCATCATCTAAAGCCTCTGTCAATACACCACTGATATTTTTGTCAGAAGGTGCCGTATTACCCCACAATATTGAATTGGTCACCATCATAGCACCATCCTCTAGGAACAAGCCTCCACCTATAGATGAAGCAGTATTGTCAGTCACTGTACATGACACCATGTGAGCTCTGCTGTCTTTACCGGCATTTGTATTATCTGCATATACCCCTGCTCCATTTTCTGCCGTATTATCCATAATAAGCGAACCAGACACAACGCCTCCGGGCAAGACATAAAGTCCACCTCCTTCAATAGCCTCGCAACGGGCCACAACACAGTTGCGCACATGTGCCCAAGATGGTACGACAGCACCGCCCCCACGCGTATTAGGATTGCCGTTACCGGCCATAGATGTTGCCTTGCCGTCAATAAGATAGATACCGTCTATGATACTCTTCTTATCGTTGCCGTTCCAGTCTGAAGGTTTCTCTCCGAACGTAACGGTATGATATCCGTTCACCTTCTGTTCCAACGAGCTACTATTATTTATAGCCGACAAAACAGTTTTATATGTAATCGGATCGCGCTTATATCCGTCGTTATCATCATCCCAGTTGCCATCCTTATCGCTGAACCCGCCTATCACTGTAACGCCATAAGGAATTACGTAAGTGTAGCTCTGCGGATCGTCCTGATTACTTAGTGTATTTGCGTTATAAACAAAAGAAGCGCTTTCATAACCGGCTAATTTAACAATTACTTCAATATCAGGATTTTCCTTAGCTGTTATACCAGCATGTTCAAGCACATTTTGTAATTTCATCGCACAAGCCGCATTTGCTAACGACCCACCACTACGTAATCCATTTCCATTCTGAGTTACATAATATATACAAGCATCATTATGCTGTTCATAAGCTATATTTTCTTCATTCGCACTTTCATAAGCACCAATATCAACAGTACAATCTTGTATTCTTGCATACCCATCCGCATCCTGAGTAATATTAATATTTTTGTCGTCATCTGTCAAATAGAACTCGCTACCTGTGTTTAGACAAGGATTGGCACCATTTACAATATTCAAATAATAATCTGATGTCAAAATATTCAATGACTCATAATACTGTTTGTAACGTTCTATGTCAGAAGCGTTATATTCATCACCGAAAAACGCATATTTATTATATTTGGAAGTTTCTAAAGCACTACTTGCTGGTGTCTGCGTGTTATCTGTAAATTTAACTAATGAAAAATAAGAATATTCCAAATTCTTTGGAGCCTGATTTAACCCCTTACCGATTTGCATAAAGTTCTCTTTTGTATTTCCATATCCATAATTGCCCACAATGATACAATTATAAAAAGAACTACCATCACCACTTGCAAGAGACTCATCCCAAATACCTGGAATAATAGGACGATTGGCTTCAGCCCATCCTCCTGTATTGCCTACTATAGTACTGCTATAAAAATTACTTTCACTTTGAACAAAAGCTGCAGATCCTAATACATTCGTTAATGATGTACCATCAGGATTAGGATTTAGTTCAGGATCATATCCCGCAACATTTTGTGCAATTACACAATTAATAATATTACCACCTGAAATACTCAATCCTGCACCTTTACCATATATATTACCTGTTGATTCATATCTATGACTACCTTCGGTGTATCTAGCAAACTTGAATCCTTCTAATCTATTTTTTACAATCTGACAATTTTCAACAATACCTCCTACACAATAGACGCCACCTCCACCAGTCAAATTAGAAGCAGTATGATATACAAAGTCATATTGTTTTTCCCAAAACAATCCACCCCAAGAACTTGTCTGATATTCAATATTTCCACATTCATAAAATTTATTATCTTCTATTCTGCAATTTTTAAGATGACCATTTTTCATCAATTTTACCCCTGCACCATATTCACTAAGACCTGTTTGTCCTCCTGTAATAATAAAACCCTCCCAAGTAGTCTCTGAGCTAAACTCATTAGATTGGGTCAATACACGTTTATTTGAGTTCGAATATCCTGCAGGATTGGTATTTTGTATAGGTTTGAATTTATAACTATCACCACTTTTAATAATAGTCTTGAAATTTTCAAACTTATGAGATATATCACGATTTATGCCATCTAATTTATCACTTGGACATCCTATTGCAGCAAAGCCTCCAAAAACATCAACACCATCAACCATATCCAGGTTCTCAATATACGTGCCTGCACTAACCCAAATATCTTGTCCCGCCTTAGCTTTATTTAAAGCTGCAGAAATAGAGCCGATGGCGTCATTCCAAGATGCCCCAGAACCATTTGAGCCTTGACGTACATAAATTACAGTTCCGTCAACAGGGAGCTGTGCCTCATAGGCACCTAAATCGGGTGCACCTCCACGACTACGGGCTGACAACGTAATGTCCGTTGTTATTCCACCAATAGCTTTTCCAACATTAACTATCGGGTTCTGATTGGTAGGCTGGAACGACGAGTAGCCGCCTAAATATGTGTCAAAACCCAACGAAGCACCAGATGTCTTTGTCGGGTTAGAGAACTGAGCTGTAGAAATTTCTATGGTGTGAGTATTTGCTGATGTGTTTGCCGTTGAGAATGAAGAAATCAAGGAAGCATTGTCAGAATAAGCCTTGCCATTGTTATTAACTATAGTAACAAAGTTCATCTTCAAATTTGCTCCATTACCATTTACCACAGCTGCAGTTTCAGTTATATTCGTATTGTTATTTACGACACAGTTATTCATCGTCAAAGATGCATTACGTGCATCAATAGCCGAACCTTCTTGAGCCGTATTGTTCTCGAAGATACAGTTGTTAACCGTAACATTTGCTCCATCATGCACAAGCAGACCTGCGCCATATTGACGGCTTGCCTCACCTGCAGCGTAACCGTTAATAATATGAAATCCGTCAAGACAAACTGCAGCTCCTTTAGCAACAGTTATACAATGATACAATCCATCTTCAATATTCTTGCCTTCATGGTTACCGTTTATAACAGAACGATAAGTCAGCGGATTACGTTCAACCGAAATCTTGTCGTCTGATCTATGATAGCCTCCATAAATATACAAAGTTGCCCCACTTGCCGATGCAGGAATGTCTATAGTTGCAGTTTGCGGATCAAGGTTAGTAAAAGCATAACGCGGCCATATATCACCCTCCATCACATGCACCTCAAGGCGTTTGTTTCCAACCGTTTCCTTATCTAGACCTGACAAATAGGCAATAGCCTCATTAAGTGAGCGATAGCCATTTGCCCATGAACTGCCGTCATGAGTAGCCACAGCACATTCAACATCAACATATACTTTCAAGGCATCTCCTGTATCTTCAGGATTAATATTGGTAGCCTCAACCGAATAAGCACCCACAGCCGGTTTCTGAGCAAATCGTGTCCCGGCAATATCTATTTCAGGAGCAACCAGCACATCATCTGGGAATGTACCTAACGTCATACCACGAGCACGCAGATTTGCTCCCGTTACAGGTTGCCAGAAATAGTTAACATCTTCCAATAAACCTGTTACACCTGTAGACTCAGGCAGGCCTTCGGCAACAAAGTCAGGACTGAGCACGCCTTCTTCAGCAATATTATTGCTCTCTGCCAACGAAATTACTTCCTGCTGAAGCACATTATTCCAAACAGCATTGTTTATACCAGACAATGCTGTATACAAGAAACGTACATTAGACGGTGTTGGATTCTTTGCATACATCGGTATATTACGTTTCTGGATAGTATTGTTCCACAAAACAGAATTGATTACAAGTCCATATGAATCAACATACAAGCCACCACTCTGTGATGCATTGGCAGAAGTATTGTCTGTTGCCGTAGGGCAATCGTTGTTAGTTATAGTATTCTGCATCAACACTCCACCTTTTGCACAATAAACAGCACCATTAAGACGACTCGTATTATTTGACACAACAGATGTTGAAAGGATGAGATATTCAGGATGCGGCTTACCGTCTGTCCAATTGCCGGTGTGTGCAAGATAAGCGCCCGAGCCATTGTTGGCAGAATTGTTAGTAAGCATAGAGGCCAACACTATACCGGCATTGTCAACATATACAGCTCCACCGTCACCATCGGCATTGTTATTATATATCAGCGAATTCATAACACGTCCGCCGTACATATAGACAGCACCGCCATTGCCCGTAGACGAGTTTTCTGTAACAATACACTTCTCCAGTGTTGCATTAATACCCATGTAAACACCGGCTCCACGGTCTGTCATGAAGTCTGCCACGCCTTCACCTCCCTGAGCATAACCTCCACGTATGGTTACTCCATTAAGTATGGTTGATTTGTCGAAACCGCTTTTGCCTTCTGAAGGTAGGGGTGAAAAGAAAACAACATGACGTGAGTCGCTCGTCAAAGTCCATTTATGATTTGACTCATTCCAAGATGTCTTGCTGTGTTCATAATAAGAACCTTCGAGAATGGTCTTATTAACAAAATTCCACGGCATTTTGCCCACTTCACGTTCCTGCTTACTGCTTTCATCGCCAGCAAAGCCTCCATAAACACTAATTCCGTCACGCATAAGGAACGATGCAGAATAAGTTGTTCCGCTGATAACCTGTACCTGTGGTACATAAGTTCCGGCAGCCACCCACACTTCTCCAGGAAGATTCTGCGGATTGTTCTTGGCCAGTTCGTCTATCATGTTCTGCAAGTTACCAGAAGCATTTTCCCAAGAAGAGCCATCGCCAGTTCCGGTTGCAACAGGTTTGACGTAACGTATACGTGTCGACAACATCTGCTGAAACTCATATGCTCCGATATCTATCGTAGAGCCGTTAAAACGCGGATTGCCGGCCATATCCTCACTGCCGTATGCAGACTGGTCGTAAGACTGCTGATCACCCTTACTTAACATTACCGACCCTTCAAGCACATTCCACGACCAAAGCGGATAAGCTGTCTGACGCCAGTTGAAATCACGGTCATAACTTGTCTTCAGCGACGGTGCGTCAAACATAGGAGCATCAGTGTCACCGCGGTTTTCTGCAGTAACATATATGTTTCCGTCTGAGTCACCGGCCTCAACTTCATGGAATGCGGAATTTTTGAATTTCGGTCTGTATTGCGTCGAAAGAGTTGAATTTCCCCAAATAATAGTATTTGCAACATTATACCCTTCGGCCTTATCGTCTATCATATCGATGCCGCCACTTGAATTTCTCGACACTGTACTGTTCACAACTTTCGCCCCGTCAGCAAGGCGCAGTCCTCCATTCTCATTATTGAATATTGACGAGTTAACCACGGTGGCCTCGCCTGCCAGATACAGACCGCCACCGGCGTTCTCAACTGCAGCACGCTCTCCGGCTGCATTGTTATAAACAACACACTGATTAACAAGTGATGTGCTGTTGTTGACATTCTTTACTTCAGCATCAACGTATATGGCACCACCTTCTGTGGCATAGTTGTTCAACAAGAAGCAGCGTTCTATGCGGAAGATGCCGCCACCCGTATTATCGCCATGTATATATATACCGCCGCCCTTCTCGCCAGAGCCGTCAGCATGGCCGTTGCCTATTGAGAATCCATTTATTATAGTGGGCGAAGTATTTTTATTGTTTCCTGAGGCAGGTGCCATATTAACATTCAGCACATGTGTGGCATTGTCTGAACGTGTTGTGTTAGCAGGGAATATCAAGTTTGTATTGTCAACAACATCATCTCTCTTGATATCACCCGAAAGCACGGAACGATATTTCATCTGATATGGCTTTCCGAGCGTCTCACGGCTGTTGACGTTAGTTTCATCGCCCTTAAAACCGCCATAAAGCTGAACGCCTGACTTCAAGCTGAACCCATCTGCAGGAGCTATATACAGCTGGTCGGCGCTCGTTATCTGTTCAAAGCCCTGCACCCATATCTGGTCGCCGGCAACGGCATTCTGCAATGCTGTTTGCAATGTCGTAGTAGTTTCCCACGACGTGCCGTCGCCAACACCTGTCGGGCTGACGTAATAAACCTTTGTTTGTGCCATAATTCCTAAAGAAGAACCCAGGAATAAAAGCAACATATAAAATCTGAATAAAGTCCGCATCTTTATCATTTCATTATTCTTTTACCATTATCTTTGCAGATACTGCTACATTAATATTTTTTATTGTCTTTACTGATATTATCAATTTCTCAGTGTGTCAGTTTTTATTCATGTCTGCCGGCTCAATTCATGCTCAGCGTGATACTTCCACTGCCGGTTACGCCCTTTATCGTTGCGTTAACCTTATACCAGGCGGCCTGCTGCAAGACATAACTGAAATTCATTGTATATCCGCTTCCGGTAATATCATTGCCGTCTTTTCTTGCAGAAATATTAAATGTCACACTCGGTGTCGTTGCACCATCAGTGAACGTATAATGATACACGCGACCGTTGCGCTGACTTATCTCTGAGGTGTTATAGAATGTCCATGACTTATCTTGATTATCCGGTGTCACACCTGTAATCTCCGGGAACAATCGGCCATATTCCTTTCCTTTATATGTAAAATCTGTAACCTTCACATCTGTATATCCTTGATCGTATGCATCAGCAGCATCCCACTGTATGTCTATTTTAGAGGCAAGACGGGTAAGCGTCATTGTCGGTATGCTGCCAATTTCACCCGTACCGCCAACTTGTATTTCAAACAGAGCCGGCTGGTCGCCGCTAACGGCTGTTTTATAATACCCGGTGGCTACGCTGACAAACTTAGCTGAAGCATTATCGTCTGTTCCTGCATAATCATTAGATATTGTCAAGGCTTTTACCTGCTCATTATCTTTACAGTCACTTATGCTTTGTTCCGGGTTATACAGAGCATCACTGCTGTATGTTACGCCGTAAATATATGCAGAACCAATTTGTGCATCGACAGTAAGAAGTTTTACTCCTTCACGGCCGTCATAATTAGGAAGTTTGTCAAAATCATCTTTTGTTATAATTGTTTTTTGCACATACGGTCCGTCTTTATACGCCAATATCACCGCCAGCCTGTCCCAGTCAGCTCCTTCTTCCACGCCCGTCCCCGGATCACCTATACGCGTCAGCCCTGACGTAGCAGGAACTGTCACAAGAAGTTTGACCGTTTCCATATCAGTCTCCGGCGAAATAGAGTCTTCGCTTTGGCATGCCGTTATGGCTAAAGCTGCGGCACATAAAAGAACATGTATTTTAGAGATATACCTCATGTCTGAACGTGTATTTTCTTTATTTTACTTACATAAATTATTCCGGAAGGTTCTGCTGTAACATCATCAAATTTCAATATCAAAATCGCCTCCGGGCTTCCAATCCAACTCAACCGATACACCGACTTCGGGATTTTCAGTCACAACACCGCCTTCATCATTCAGCTTCACTTTTATAATCTGCATCTCGCCTGCCTTAAGCGGATTTTTCATATACAGTGTGTTCTTGACATATTTTCCGTCGGGCATCTGTGTTATCAGATCCATTTCCCATATACTTCCCTCAGCCACTGTGGGGTCGTCAGTCGCACGTGATTTTGCAGTATTTGCCGACGGGAAACATACAGAATGGAACGCAAGCAGCCCTCCGCCTTCCGTGCGGTGTGTCCTGATTACGGCCTCATTGTCGTATACAAAAGTGCTGTCTGAACAATGCAGACCTGACGACGTGCGGCGTGTATATGCCACAAGTGCCTTTGCCGGTGAATTGTTTGGATTTACAACCAGCACAGGTACTGAGTTAACCATATATAAGGGCACATAGAAATGTCCCGAAACATTGTCCATAAGCATACGGCCATATCCCATATATATAGCAGCACTGTGTGAGTCGAGCGTATCGGCCTGTGCCTGGCGCAGACTGATGCCTGTGTAGGTTGATGCGCCGCTGATAGTTACCTCACTGACAGAATGAGTAGCTGCAAGGGCTATATTGTGGTAGTCGCCACGGTTCATATAGATGGTCATTGACAGACTGTTGGCATCAGGCTCAACGGTCTGATGCTGAGCCAAGTTGCCGTCTTCTAATGTAAAGAACGACAGGTCCATCACAGCGGCACGCTCGCTCATAATGTCAGTCATATCAGAACGCAACGCCGCAGCCAATTGCCGTTCTGCCGGTGTGGTAAGCTGCTGGTCGAGCGTCTGAAGAAGTGATGCGGATAATTCCAAACGATAATCAACGGAATAGTTTACACCGCAACGCGACAAATCTTCATCTATACACGAAACAAAGGACAACGGAAACGCTGACAACAGCAATGCCGACAATCCTGCACAAAACTTTGAACAATAATTCTTATTTTTACGCTTCGTCATCATTCTTAACACCATTATTATTTCTTCTTTTTCTAAATCACCGCACTCACGGAAGATTAACGGTTATCCGCAAGCGTTTTCCGGTTGTAGGCGGAAGCCCTACGAAAGGCTGCCGCCTGGTTAACATTTTATACAAAAAATCCTTTCAGGACAAAAAGATCATTTGTATTATTTAATCTCTACGTCAAACGTATGGCCTTCTTCCCAATTCAAATCAACAGACATACCGAGCTGTAATGACGGTGTGCGAAGATCAGGCAGGCCATTATAAGCTGACTTCAGATTTGTAATATTAAATTTGGCAATAGTATTATAGTCTTGTTTAAAGATTTTTTCGCCAGTTTCTGTAGCTGCGCTTGACTCCAATTGTCCAACTAAATAAAATTTACCGCCAGCAGGAATTATCATACCGTCTTTGCCATAAAAATCTTTATCACCGTTCACAAGTTCTATAGCCACATTGACATCCTTATTTGACTCTGTTTCAAAAGCCAAAGTATAGTTGGTTATTGCACCTGTAAAATCAGAAGAATATTTTGCACACATTCCTTCTGTCATAGACTTATCATATATTGTTTTGCTGCCAGTTGTAGTTGCTGTCGGTATATAATTCCAGCCAACTTCGCCCTGTCCGCCAATCAATATACCTGTAATCTTAAATCCTTCACCGGGAATTTCAACAACAGAACTATTATGACCATCATCCTTTGAGTCAGGAACACGCTGTGCGCCAAACTTAACCTGAGTTGAAAGACGGCCAACTCCATAATTAATGGGCTGTTCAATTGCTATCGAACGAGTTGTCGGAGCCACAGAGCTGCCAGTCATTGATCCAACAATCGCTGTCCAATCAGAAGCGGCGTCCATATCAACTTCTGTATCAGCAGTCTTCACATTGCTATTCACGTAATAACATAAAGCTGCAGGATAAACATAGCTGTCTAATGATGCAACATTAATTCCTGTATTTCCAGAAGCTGCAACAACATCAAATTTTGTCGAGTTCCATACAACCTGGGCTGCACCATCAGGCAGATTTATATTTTCAGGATAACCGGCCAATGAAGAGCCTTCTCCATAGCTCAGTTTTCCATCAGACTCTACGACACCATTACCGGCCTTAATAGCAGCCTTAATAGCTGTAGCCTCTGCACCGTCTTCTTTTGCCAAAGCATTATAAAGATACTGCATCAGGCACAATACACTGTTAGAAGAACCTACAGTCGTTTTCAGAAACTCATCACGCAAATCTTTCAACGTACCTTCTCCGGCAGCATCCCAACCTTCAGCATTTGCTACAGATGTCATCCATGCAGCCAATGCCGTAGCCTTTGCGTCTGTCTCGTTGGTTGTTATATTTACAGGAGAAAATTTAATATTTGACAAAACAGAATAATCGCTCGGCATTGTTACTGCACCTTTATCAAAATTAGTTCCTGCCTCTTTATTTGCCTGACCATAAAGAATTACAGCACCTGTACCTACAGGAATGGCAACATCATTATAAACCTTAGCATTAGAAGTTGCAGACAGATTGTCACTGATATTACCCAAAGTAATAACAGAACCAAGATTCGACTCTGTTCCTAATGCAGGCATTGAGGCAAAAGGTATCAGCTTTATATCTTTCATACCGAGGAAGTTTCCATCCTGCTGGGTGTACTCTCCTGTCATCCTCGTCTTAGCTGCTGCAGGAATATTAATTGCAAACTGTGTTTTTACGCTCTCTCCATCATAGGTTGGATTGGTGTTAGACAACTCATCCTCAGAAGAGCATGCAGTGAAACTCACTGCGCCAATAAGCAGCGCTGCTGCTCCATAGGCAAAATTTCTGTTATAAAACTTTTTCATAAAGAATAATTAATTTAATTAAGTTATAATATTTTGTTGTTTATTTTTCTTTCAGCTGTTCCGCCTTCATTATAGCTTCATACTGCTCAAGGTTTCGCTTAGCCTGTACGTTTCCGTCGGCTGCGGCACGCTTCATATACTCCAGACCTTTCTGCCTGTTGCCTGTCATGTAGTAAGCCACTCCAAGCGGACTGAAGGCTCTCTTGTCGTCCTTAACTGTAAGCAGTTTTCTGAGAGCTTCGTCATATTTCTCCTCCTGCATCAGTTCTGTAGCCTCGTTTATGGTCTTTGCAGCCGTGTCGGGCACATAGTCATAATATATCCGCAGATAGCCCGAATTGCGCTGGTCGCTCAACACGTTGTCGCGCAGATACGCATACGGACGTCCACCGTCTAGCTGTCTTATCATCTGTTCGCGCTTATCCGGATTTTTCTCCGTATCTATTATGTGCAGAAGCTCGTCGCGCCCATCAAAGCTGCCGTCGGCTATCTGGTCGCGCAGCTCGGTCCATGCCTCGCCGCCATTGGCGCAGTCAAACAGCTTGTCTGATATTTTCACCCTCTTCTGTATATACGCCTTCAGGGCATCGGCACGCCGCCCTGCCAGACTGACATTGTTTTTCTGTGAACCTTCAACAGAAGCCAGACCAACAATCTGTATGATCTTAACCGACGATGTAGAGTCGGCCATTATGCTGCGCGTAATGTCAACAATACGGTCGAGCGTCTGTGCATTGTCGCGGAAGTCACGTTTAAGCTCCGAACTGTTCAGCGGATAATGAACATACAGAGCCCCTTTCTCCTTGCGCAGTATGCGCGTGTTGTCGTAGGGCTTATACTGCGATACGTGCATCAGCACCGGATTATCCTTCTGCAGTTCACCAGCCTTGCCTGCATTGTCCTCAACAACGGCAAGCGCGGGCACAAACTGCGGCACATACACCATATCGCCCATACGCCTTCCGACCATATCCTCAACATTGCAGCACCCTTCTTTCTCGCGTGCCACGTCGAGGTATATTTTATCCTCCCATATCCAGGGACTGTCGGCACGCCTGAGCGTTACGTCATACCTAACTTCCGAGCCTAAAGCCACCTCATCTGCCGTGGCCTGCTGAGCATTATCATAAAATCGTGCACGCTCCGTGTAGCGCATGTTGCGCTTGCCTCTGAACACTGTCGGCTTCAGCATCAGGGTGTCGCCCTTAGCAGTTACAAGACGGGGCGTGGCTATAACGGCATAATTGCTGCCTACCGAATCGCCTTCAGTCAACACGAACGACAGCCTGAGAGCCGTAGAGTCTATCCACTGAGCATCAACGCCGTTGCCGCGCAATGCGGACGCATTACAGACAGATGAGCCCAATGCCAGTAAAAGAATTGAACTTAAAGATCTCATCATTGTTGTATCTTGAGATTGTATTAAATTAGTCGAGTATGCAAAATAAAATCACACCGACAGAAATCATCAATGCGACTTACTTAATGTAATATATAACAGAGATTGCAAGTTTAGTAGGCATGAAAACACCCTTTGTGTCTTCACCAATTTTGCTTCCGCACACAGCACATGCATATTTGTCATAACGGGTTATGCCATATCCAAGGCCGACAACGCCCTCTATGCTCCATCGCTTTCCGGGCAACATCCAGCTGTAACCATAGACAAGGCCTACGGCACCAAGGTCACCCTGGAACCTGTACTTCTCAAGGTCTGAAAAAAATGCCGAAAGGCATCTTCACTCCGCCGGCATTATAATGGGAATAAAGCAGGTTGGCACCTACAAAATGCCCCGAAAAAGGAGAACAGAGCCAATAGCGTGCCTCAGGCAGAATGGCAAAATGCTTCAACTTTTTGTTATCAGAAAATGTGAACGGATTGTAACCCGCCGAAACATCAAGAGTCCACTTTGACGACAGACGTGTTTCAACAGATGCATTAAACGTTGCTGTTGTCCAATACAAAAACATTTGTCTTAACTGCCAAATTTTGAGCAGTTATAGTAATTGTATCGGTCAAAAACAGCATGCCCAACACTAAAGCTAATTTTAAAAATCTTGACATTCTTATTAATAATCTAGTAAGTTCTGCAAAGTTAAACCTTTTTAAATTGAATAATCTATTCCACTTATATATATTAAATCTTATTAACTAGTGTCCGATAGTTTTAACAATATTAAAAAAAATTCCGACAGCAATCTAATCTGTAAACATAAAATTTACACATAATGACGCAGAACGTCAGGAATTATTTTAAACACTAACCAGGCTATAGGCTGCATCCCGTTTAATCAAAATCATGGCAACAACCGATAACAGACACCAACGTTTAAATAAGTCAACTAAAATCAGACAAAGCCCTGCTTGAAGTCAACCGAAATCAGTAAATGGCAAGAAGTAAAACAGCAAAAAAAGTTTTTTTTTAAAACTCATCACTCGTCACAACAGGATTTAACTCACTGCAAGCCAACCATTTACCGTGTGACGAGTTGCATTTTCAACTCATCACAGAGCAGCATATAACATATTTTTAGCTGAAATTCCATTTTCACAGAGCCACGTTACGGCTAAAAAACGGCACAGAACGAGGCGTTGTGACGAATTGAGAAAGAAACTCGTCACACATCAACTCCCTATCAGCCAACAGGTTACAAGCGTATGTGACGAGTGATGAGTTTCTTTAAAAAAATATTTTCCAGTAATATCCATTAAGCAAAAGCATACCTTTCATGCTGCAATATGCCACATATTACACTCTGATATGTGGTCTTTCACAATATGACTTGCGGCCTTTTACATTTCAGACAACACTCTCCTGCCCCATAGCTCATCGCCTGGTGAACAGCGTTACGGCAAGTGAGGCCAGCGTGAGGCATACACCTACTGCCACCACACCCGTCCAAGAGGCGGCATGCCAGCCCGTGCCGGCAAGGAATGTGCCGAGAGAACCTCCGGCAAAGTATGTTGTCATAAATATGGTGTTCACTCTGTTTGATGCTCCGGGACATACCTCGAACATGCTTGCCTGATTGCTGAGCTGTATGCACTGCATGCCGATGTCGATGATTATCACGCCTGCTATCAGACCAATATAGGTGTCGCCGAGAAACAGGACTGACGCCCATGCAAGCAACATAAGCGCGCAGCCAATGAAGTTGAAGCGGCGCACGCCTACGGTCCTGACGTGCTTGCCTACCGACGAGGCTGTCAGAGCCCCGGCAATGCCGCACAAGCCGAGAAAGCCCACCATGTCGCTGTCGGCATAGAACGGTGCCTGTGCCATCTTGAACGACAGACAGGCCCAAAGCGAAAGAAACGAACCGAAAGCCAGTCCGGCTCTTACGGAATATACGCGCAGGGCAGGATAATCGCGCAGCAGCGAGAAGAGCGACGCCATGAGCTTGGCGTAAGAGCCCTTGAACGTAGGCCGTATGTCGGGCAACACCTTCATTACGACAAAGGCGCATACGAGCATCAGGCCCGATGCAATGAAATACATGGCGCGCCAGCCGAGCACATCGCCCACCACGCCGCTGACCACACGCGAGGCAAGAATGCCGGTGAGCAGTCCGGAGATGACAATGCCCACGTTGCGTCCCTTATGCTCCGGACGTGAGAACTGCGAAGCTATCGGAACAAATATCTGCGGTATCATTGAGCCTACACCGGTAAGAAACGATGCTGCCCATATAACATAAATGCTGGTTGAGCAGGCTATGGCAAGGAGCGAGAACACGAGCACGCTGAAGTTTACGAGCACTATGTTCTTGCGGCGGCAGAGATCGCCAAGGGGGACAATGAAAAGCAGTCCGACGGCATAGCCCACCTGAGTGATCATGGCTATGAGGTTGGAACTGAACTCGCTCACGCCCAGGTCGCGGCCTATCACGTTGAGCAGCGGCTGATTGTAATATATATTGGCAACTGACACACCTGCAACAATGGCAAGTGTCCACAAAATTCGGGCAGGAAGACCGCCGTTCTCTTTAAGCTCTACTGTCATCTTCGTTACAAAAAGTTATGTGCATGTAAAACATTCTTACAGGCATATCATTGATATAATATGGAAAGAGGCAGACATGACCGAAAAGATGTCTGCAAAAGACAAGGCACAAACACATGTCCATGCCATGACAGCAATGTCGATACACTGCTGCGTAAACGCACACCTGACTTTAGCACATTTGTGTATGCGCCAAAAGTCAACTGCGGCCAAGACAACTGCCGTGGCTATCTACTTGCGCATGTCTACACCGCTGCGGCGGGTGCGCTTATAGCTGCGGTAGTCGTCAACAGGAATCTCTACGTCGGGCTCTGCCATGTCGCCTGCCGACGGAAGACGGAACTTCATGTACTTGATGTTGAGTCCGCGCTCAATCCAC
>OLIV01000559.1_pt1 | contig 22563 bp, 16 predicted proteins | sample 1601411 | NCBI WGS metagenome assembly OLIV01 (sample SAMN03922450, study PRJEB24848) | human gut metagenome | isolation source: stool sample | host: Homo sapiens | place: Germany | collected 2009-11 | reverse complement strand
GAAAACATGCTGACCGAACTTCCGCTCATTGGGAATCATTTCCGTCCAGACACAGGCTTGGAAGCCTAATACATTCTGCTTCACAATACTAGGAAACTGGGGTTCGAACTCGAAGTTATACAAAGAGCTTAATCCTTCGTCCGAAGGCGTTGCGCTCAAATAGAAACGAGACCACTCCATAAATACAATCGGATAACCTTTCTGGGTAATCTTTCCCGGCTGGTCGGGCAGCCAGTCACGCCAATAGGTATAGATCAGGTCTTGTGGATCTTTCTCAAGAAAAGCATCGTCCCATCCCATCACTTTCTTACCTTTACCCTTCACATAGTTCGTCATTATCTTCACAAAGCGGTTTTGCAATTCATCCACTTTCTGATAACCTTCCTGTTGCATCAACTGCTGACAGACTTCACACTGCTCCCAGTTATCCTTTTCCACCTCGTCAGCTCCTATATGGAAATATTCCGAAGGAAAGATTTCGACCATTTCATCAATGATAGATTGCACAAACTGATAGTTTTCCGGCCGGGAAGGGCAAATAGGATAAGAAAATTCTTCTCCCCAACCAGCTTCTCCCGTACACGACAGTTCGGGATACACTTTGATAGCCGCCGAGAAATGCCCTGGCATATCTATTTCGGGAACAATATCAATACCTCTTTCCAATGCGTAACTCACCAAGCCTTTCATCTCTTCTTGTGTATAATGACCACCATATTGCGAACCATTTCTCACAAAACGAGGATCTATCTCGTAGTTATAATCTTGTTGGGAAAGCTCTACGCATCTCTTGTCATACTCGTCGAAGTCACGCCAGCTTCCCTCCTGCGTCAGTAAAGGATATTTTTTCACTTCGATGCGCCAGCCCTGATCGTCGGTCAAATGCAAGTGGAGCTTGTTTATCTTGTAGAAAGACAGACAGTCTATCACCTTTTTCAGATAATCAACCGTAAACATGTGCCGTACCACATCGATATGGAATCCGCGCCAGTCGTATTTGGGAGCATCCTTTATATCTACCATCGGAAGATATTTCGAGTTTCCCGAAGTGAAGAAATTAGCTTGTTCGAGTGCTTGCCTCAACGTCTGGATTCCCCAAAGAAGTCCGGTTTCCGTCGAATAATAGATGCAGGCCCCCTCTTTGGTTACGGTCAGACGATAGGCTTCTTTGGCCAGATCAGATTCTTGTTTCACCCGGATAAAGGCATGATCGTTGGAAGCGTCACTCGCGGAAAGAGACAGTTTCTCTTCCAGCGTGGATTTCAACAGTTGTGACGTAGAAGCCGGAATATTCTGGCTAACAGTCACATTCTGCGGAAGAGTGACCACCGATTCTTTATAATCAACTCTTTCCGGCAAAGGCATTACCGACAGGCGGGTCGGTACCCGTTCCGGATACCCTCCATTATCATTGTCATTGCACGACAACGATGTGATCGCACCTATTCCCAACAGGAATAATATACCGCTTCTTTTTATCTTATCATAGTTCATAACTTATCTACTTTTTGTGGATTAATTTACTTTGAGAGTGCTTGTCACACTTTCTTTGTTTAAATAAAACAGTTTAGCTTTCACAACCGAAGCATCACAGGCTATGGTAGCTTCCCAAAGCGCTGAATCAAGAGTTGGTTCCGCTCCATCGGTCGTATAGCGTATCTCCCCTCCCCGGATGGGAGTGTTGGCATAGAGCTTGCCTTCTTTGAGGCAAAGTCCGGGATGAGGCAAACGGAAGTTAATGTTTCGGGACGCCCAATGGGGCATTTCCTTCTCACTCGCTTTCGAATAGAACAAAGCCAGCGCTTTATTGAAAGCCTGCTGTTCTTTCTCTCCTGCCAGCATACTCCAAGCGGGAAAAGCATTCCACCCGCGTTCTACCAGTCCGAGGATTTTAGGGAAGGTATAATATTCCACCCATTTGAAATCACGGATCGTTTCTGCAAACAATTGCGCTTGTACTCCTTGGATACGCTCCTTGCCGGATGCGGTCAAAACTGTTTTTCCTCTTTCCGCAATACCTAAATCGACCGGATTACCAGCCATATCAGTACGCGAAGAGCGATAGATGTGATATGGAAGCATGGAAAAGCCTTTAGATTCATCCACATATCCGGCCCACGAGAGCCCTCTTTCATCGGGGTGAGCATCATAGGCCAAATCCAGATAGAAGTTGTTCACGTTGCAAAGGATCACCGGATACCCTTTGTTGGCTACCTGATAAGGTATTTCGTCCGCTTCCCATTCGGGAACTGTATTCCAGCAATATACTCCTGCCGCAAGCCTGTTCAAATGGCGATCGGTAGCCTCCGAATGTCCCAACGCTGCTTCCTGCCAGCCACTAAACTGCACATGATATTGTTGCAGATAGTCTGCCATCTTCGTGATGTAGTATTCGGACAGTTCATGCGCACTCGTCATTCCATGTTCATCCATAAACGCCCGGCAGACAGGAGAACCCATCCAAGCTCCATCAGGCACTTCATCGCCTCCCAAGTGAATGGTAGTCAAAGGTACCTCCGCTTCTTCATACATAGCAATCAGCTCACAAATTACTTTTTCCATAAAACGATACGTGGAGGGCAATGCCACATTCATCACGTTATCCGTATAAGACTGTGCGGAAACATAGCGGGAAGTATCTTGTGCGTCACTCAACAAATATTCGACGGCCTTTTCAGGATCGGTGTTTATATATTTATGATAACGTGCTTTCATGGACACAATTGCCGCCCGTGCATGCCCCGGAGACTCTATTTCCGGGATTACACGCACATGTCTTTGAGCTGCATAACGCAATAAATCTATAAACTCTTCACGAGTATAATATCCGTTACCGGAGGTAGGTGCAGACGGATCATAGTTGCCATCGTAGCCCGGATACAAACATTCCAGTTCATCCGTAGTGTGTCCCCGACGTGCACCGACCGAGGTCAGTTCTTCCAAACCGGGAATCTGAAGACGCCAGCCTTCATCATCCGAAAAATGGAAATGCAGCACGTTCAGTTTATAAGAAGAGATGGCGTCTATCAGCTTCTTCAATTGGTCTGCCGTCGTGAAGTTTCTGGCAATATCCAGCATTTGTCCGCGATACGGCAAGTCGGGATAGTCACGGATAGATACAGCTTCCAAACGGAACGGTTTCTCTTGTCCTTTCAAGAGAGAGAGCAAGGTTTGCGTGCCATTGAAAATGCCGTGTGACGTAGGAGCTGAAATATTTATCAGACTATTTCCTGCGTCTATCCGGTAGTATTCGTCATTCGCAGCTGTCTCCTGTTGCAGCAAATAATCCAGATGAACCGTTACCGGTGCTTCGGAAATGACTTCCAGCCCATAGAGTGTTTCCAACTTTTCTTTCAACAATCCTGCTTCGTTGGCAAAATCGGGATGAAAAGTCAGTTTCACCTTATTTTCTATGGTAACGTTTTCTTTACCGACAGCCGGAAACGCTTCCTTTACTGACGGGAAAATATCAGTTTGTTGCAACTTGGCAGTAGTCTCTAACGCCAAGTTTGAAGCATATATCTTATCAGGTGCGGGATACCAGTCTTCCGCCTCCATTCCTTGTAGCGGCTGTATGGTCAGTTCGACAGGCAAGGGAGTACCTTGCTTGCCGCCTGCCTGACTCACCCAGTAAGTACCTTCGGGAGCATGTGACAGTTTTTTCAGTCCGTTGGTACAACAGAACGTCACAATCAGCGAATCTCCCGGTGCCAATGGCCGGAAGTTTTCCGCCGGATACATCCGGAAGAAGTTCGCATTTACTACCTCTACCTTGACCGATGCAGATTCGTCTTGAAGAATCTCACGAGGCAACTGCGAATAATAGATGATCCAGTCCTTTCCCAAAGGAGCATCTGATATATTCTTCAGGATAAATGAGTTCTCATAGTAGCCGGGCTGCACTTCGGCAGCTCCCATCTCCCAAGTCAATGACACGGGGGCTTTCGCCCCGTCAGCCGATTTACAGCCGGTCATGAACAGCAGGAGACACAGGCTTCCCCCTATCATATATAGTATATTTCTCATAGGCTTTCCTATTTTTCTATATATCACTCTTTCAGACATTAATCACTCAATCGTTCGATGTGCAATGTTTCTTTACCTACTCCCTGCGAAGTGTCGAAAGTCAAACGGTAATAGCCAGGTACGAAGCCGTCGCCACTCGTTATTCCATTGGAAGCCGATATTTCAATTCCATCCGTATCACCGGACAACGAACCTGCTTGCAACTCCATACCTTTATCTTTATTCCATTGCAAATCGCTGTAAATTTCGATTTCGAAAGACTCCCATTCATGAGTGTTACTCAAATACACGGTAGTTTGATATTTTTGTTCACCAATCGGCACAATATATCCCAACTGTGATATATCTTCCAAATTCCAGCCTCCGCTATTGTAAGCCTCGTTCCAGACAGGAGCACAAGTGAATCCGTGTCCTACCAACCAGAAACAAGTAGGTGCGGTATCACTCATCCGTGCAACCCAAATATAATTGAATTTAGAAGAATAGTATATTTCCCAAGTTCCCGATTTGCGCAGGAAGGTAAACTTACCATTGTCCGGATTATAACTAAAGAAGTCGCGGTTGTAAGCATGTTCCACATCTTCAAATCCACTCATTTCAAATTCTTCACCTTGAGTAAAACTAATCTGGGCACGGAAAAATCCTTCACTGGCTATCAACTCGGTTTCTTTAATTTTCAGGTTCTTCTGGAAACCGACGACACCCAGTTTAAAAGTCATCACGTCGAAAGTGATCTGTTCAACAAACCAATCCCGGTAATCAAAGGCAAAGCTGGGTCCCGACGCTTCAATAAGGACAGCTGTATTACTCTTTTCAGCAGCTCCCCAAATCAATTCCGCATCGTCCAATGATTCCGTAGTGGAGATTTTTCCGGTTAGCTCCATCGGATAGCCCTCTTCCGAGCCGGAAACTTCCGTCAGATACAGATAAGGATTCTCTGCGCTCCGGGTCATTTCTACCACCTCACCGTTATAGTGAAGATAGAGCACTTCCGGAATCTGTGGACGGACAATATGGAAATCAAACGTTTGAGTGACTTCACTACCTTCCACATTGATGGCAGTCAATACTACTTTAGCCTCCTGATTCTCTTCCAAGTCAGCCTCAAACGGGATATAAATTCCTTTCTCAACAATCGACACATCAGTGCCTTTCGTACGAATCGACTGCGAACTTACCAAGGTTTCACCCACCATCAATTTCACTTCCAGCGTAGACAAAGGAGTCTCCGGATCGTGAATCTTTACAGAGAAATAAAGAGAATCGGCAGCAGGAGTCTGATCGGTAGTCGAGAATTGTAGTCCTGATAGTTCAGGACATGAATATGGATACTTCACCCGACCATCTTCTTCGCTACATGAAGCCAGCCAGCAAACGGTTAGCCCCAGCAACCATAAAAACAGATTATTGTGTTTCATCATTTTTTCTTTTAAAATTTTACGTTCCTCTTTTCATTAATAACCTTCATTTTGAGTCAGATTGGTGTTTTTATCTTTCTCTCCTTGAGGAATCGGCCACAACTGCCGGAAAGCCTGCAAACCTGCAAACAGCAATCTGCCATCTTTGTCTTTATGTTTCTGCATCACTTCCAGCAAACGGTTATTACGTACCAGGTCAAACCAACGCTGACCTTCCATATACAACTCCAATTGACGTTCATTCTCTACCGCCAAGCGGCCCCTAGCCTGTCCCATATTCTCATCCAGAGAAGAGGGAGCAAAGCCCGCACGTTCTCTAATGCCGTTCACGATTCGAATCGCTTCCGGAGTGCGGTCTAACTCTACCAGTGCTTCGGCTTTCAACAGGAGTATATCCGCCAATCGCATCAGAATAATGTTGGAAGTCTTCTCGCGAATCTTATAAGACAACGGATAACTGTCCGCCGGCCAATAGGTGTCATAAGGAACCGATTTCCAAAGGATACTGGATGCATAACGGGTATCTTTCTCCTTGTCGAATTTAGCAACCAAATCATGAGTAGGCGTACAATAACGTCTCCAGGTCACCGAGCCGTCGTCTTCTTTCAGCAACACCCAATAAGCCCAGTTGGGAGCATCGGAGGTGTAATAGACTTCAAAGATACTTTCGGAAGAGAATTTCTTGTCAGGTTGCCACAACTCATCAAAGTTGCCGACCAGCGTATAACCCTCTGCTATCACTTTGTCGCAAGCTTCAACCACTTTGGCATAATCGCGTGTTGATTTCTCTCCTCTGGTTGCCAACACCTTGGCACGCAAAGCATAAGCGGCGCCTTTGGTGGCCTGGAAAACTCCTTTATTTTTGCTTACCAGGTAACGAATGGTATTTTCTTCGTTCAGATCATCCAATATCTGGTCGTAGATTTTATCTGCGACAGAACGTTCAGGATACATCACCGGATACCATTTATCCAGATTCTCGGCTGTAATGGTCGGAATCAAATCCAACACCATCGGAGCGTCTCCCCATAAACGGACGATATCGAAATAGGCCCATGCCCGCAAGAATTTTGCTTCTGCGATGACCCGATTACGCTCTTCTGCTACGGTAGAGGCAGGATCCATCATTTTCGTATTTTCAATCACACTGGTTGCAGTGCCAGCCATTGAATAATACTGTGACCAGACCAATTCTACCTTATAATTGGTAGAGGTCAGCTTCAACAGATCAAATTCTTGTTCGGCCACGCCGTCTCCACCAATATAGCAATTATCGGATTGTACATCTCCAATGGTGTAATTTTCCGACTGGAATATATCTGCCTTAAAGCTTTCATACGCACCTTGCAACTCGGCTTGCGCATCTGCCAGACTTCCGTATTTAGACTCCTGATCTTCCGTCCCGGTACCCTCCTGCATAAAATCCGATTGCGGTTTCTCATCCAGAAAATTACTGCATGAAACGACTAAGACGCAGAGTACGACATAAGCTAACTTTATTATGTTTTTCATTTTCGCACCTATTAAAATTCAACATTCAAACCAAAAATTACCGCCCTCGATTGAGGATAAGTACCATAGTCCACTCCTTGGGCAACGGAGTCGCCGCCAAAAGCATTTACTTCAGGATCGTATCCCTTGTATTTTGTCAACGTGAAAAGATTCTGTCCGGTGACGTAAGCCTGCAATCTGGACAGATGTATTTTATTCAACCATTTCTTAGGGAAATTATAGGACAAAGTGACTGTTTTCAAGCGCAAATAAGATCCGTCTTCTACAAAACGGGAGGAGTTGTGATTGTTCTCTGTATTACCAACGCGGGGGACATTGGTAATCATACCCGGTCGTTTCCAACGATCCAATACACGAACCGACTGGTTTCTAAAGTCCGTCATACCTTCCATATCGATGCGTGACGCATTAAAAATCTTATTGCCCTGACTTCCCTGCAAGAAAACAGACAGGTCGAAGCCGGCATACGAGAATGTATTCGTCATACCATATATGAACTTAGGCTGGGCATTTCCCAAGGTAGTGCGATCTTCCGGATCGATAAAGCCGTTACCATTCAGGTCACGATAGATGATATTTCCAGTTTCCGGATCGACGCCTTCTGATATATATCCAAAGAATGTTCCCAATGGAAGACCTTCTTTCAGGATGACAGCTTTCTCCTTGGATTCATACATTTCAGCATAATAATAGACTTTATTCAAGCCGAGCTTCGTCAACTTATTCCGGTTGAAAGAGATATTGAAATCTGTATTCCACTGGAAGTTGCCTTTCAAATTCTGGGAAGAGACAGTGAACTCCATACCTTTATTCACCATTTCACCATCGTTTCTTGTCACACTGCTTGGCACTACATTCTCCGGCAGGCTGACTGTCAGTAGTAAGTCGGTTGTTTTTTTGTAGTAAGCGTCCACCGAGAAGGATAAACGCGAATCAAACATTGTCAGGTCGAGACCCAGATTCCACTGGCTTGTTTTTTCCCAAGTCAGTTCTTTATTGGCTGCCGAACCGGGTCTGATGGCAAGTCCCGGGTATAAATTACCTTCTGAAACCGGCAGTTTACTAGCACTCATGGAAGCCATGTAAGCGTAGTTTCCAAAACCGCCCTGGTTACCGTTCATACCCCATCCGGCACGTAGCTTCAAATCGGTTACAATGTCTTGCAAAGGTTGCATAAACTTTTCGCTTGAAATTCTCCAACCTGCCGAAACAGAAGGAAAAGTACCCCAACGGTGTCCCGGAGCAAAACGGGAAGAACCATCGGCACGGAAGTTGACCGTCAGCAAATAACGGCTGTCATAATTGTACGCTATACGACCCAAAAAAGAGGCCAGCGTCCATGCGGAGGCGGAAGAACCACAAGCGTCTTTATCCAACTGATTGGCGGCACTGATGGAATGAATATCAGGATAAGACTCTGCCAGATCGAAACCAGCCATCCAGGATGCGTTATATTGTGCACGCTGTTGGGTGGCTCCTCCCAAGATGGAAAGGTTATGTTTGTTGAAGGAACAATCATAGGTTAGCAAATTCTCAAACAGCCATTCGAAGTTTCGTGAGAAACTCTCTTCCACACGTCCTTTTGTACCGCGTCCGTCCGAAGTTGAAATCGGGTCCAGATAATAATCCCAGTGTTCATTAGTCAGTTCAATGCCAAAAGTTGTTTTGAATTTCAGACCTTTGTATATATCAACCGTAAAGCCGAGCGAACCATTAATATGATCTGTATTCGTGTTGCTGTCCGCAGCATTGGCAGCCAGCGGATTCAGAATACGTGCACCATAAGCCTGTTCGTCATATTCGTTCGGGTCATACGGGTTCCACTTTTGCATAAACGGAGGAGTATTCACTACGGACAAGATGGAACCGGCACGCAAAGAACTGCGGCTTTCGTTCACCCATTGTCCTCCTGTATGCGAATACGCAAAATTCAACGCCATCTTTAACCATTTTGTCTGCTCACTATCCAAATTCGCACGGAAATTATATCGGTTGAAATGTGCTTTCTCCACAATACCTTGTTCGTCGGAATAACCTCCGGATACAAAATATTGTAATTTCTCGGTTCCATTTGCCACGGATAATTGATAGTTCTGATTAACACCCGTACCGAAGAATAAATCAGTCCAGTCCACATAGCGTGTTTCATTTTCAGGAATATTGGGAGCAACATCCGAAACAGCTTTCAAGTCTTTCATCAAGTCTTTATATTGCTCTGTGTTCAAGGCATCTATCTTCTTCCCTAATTTAGAAAAACCCACATAAGCACTCATTTTCACCTGCGGTGCACCGATCTTTCCCCTCTTGGTCGTAATCAACACCACTCCGTTTGCCGCACGTGCTCCATAAATAGCTGCTGATGAAGCATCTTTCAGGATTTGCATACTTTCAATATCGTTCGGACTGATATTCGAAATATCATCCGACGGCAAACCATCTACCACATACAACGGCTCATTGGATGCCTGCACCGAAGTAGCACCTCTCACCCGGATAGTCACCCCGGAACCCGGCATACCCGATGGCTGCACAACTTGAATACCGGCTGCTTTTCCCTGAATGGCTTGTGCGGCTGTCATGATCGGACGCTCTTCAATATCTGCCGTAGAAACCACAGATACTGCCGTCGTAATATCTTTCCGTTTCATAAAACCGTATCCCACTACGACAACTTCTTCCAGCACTTGCGAATCTTCGCTCAAAGACACATTATAGATGTTCTGTTTATTGACCGTATGAGACTGGGAAACGTAACCGATATAGGAGAAACTGATTTTTGCTCCTATGGGAGCTTCCAAAGAGAAACGTCCGTCGATGTCAGTAGCGGTCCCAATATTCTCTCCTTCCACTCTCACGGTAACACCAATCAAAGGTTCCCCCCTCCGATCGGCTACAACACCGGTTATTGTTTTCTTATCTCCTTTCTGGGAGGCGTTTTGTTCGGTTTTCAGGGTAAGCACTACTTGCTTGCCCGATTCTATCTTATAACTAATAGGTGACCCTTTGAAAACTTTTTCTAAAACCGAATCGATACTTTCATTGTCCACTTTCAATGAAATCTTTTGATCCAATCCGGGAAGCTTATCCGTATAAAAGAAGCTGTAATCAGCCTTCTTCTCAATTACTCGTATCGTCTGGCGTATTGTCTGATTCTTTACAGAGAAAGTGATCTGCGCACTTACCTCTTGAGACACAAACAACAAGATACAACAGAACATAACAAGCCTGAATATGATATGTAATTGTTTTCTCATTAGTAATTAGCTTTAAATTCTTTAAAATATAAGTCTGAAAATCAGACTTTTTATTATCTTTGTGAAATCGTGATGCAAAAAGGATTCCCTTTCCCTTATCCGCATAAGGAAAAATTTCTTTTTTACTATCATGTATAAACCGTATTTAATTTCAGGGTGGAATTATGCTGCTACATAATTCTACCCTCTTTGTTTTATTATGAGGTGTCTTCCATAAATCGTCTTTTTTAGTTAATACTACTTCCAATTTTCACCGTATCTCCTTCTAACTTATAAGTCAAAGGATAAGTAAGGCTTATAATGTAAAATACATTATGCAAACTGCTGTTCCGGATGGTTCCGGAAAACGGCACATTCTTCAGCTTCTCCGAGTCAAACACGACTTTCACCCCGTACATCCGCTCCAACGTGGTCGCAATCTCTGCTAAAGGCGCTGAATTAAAAATCAACATATTGTTCCGCCAAAAGTCGATTTCACGCAGATCCGAGATGGGCGATTTAGTAAATGTCTGCTTGTTCTTATGATACTCTACCTTTTCGCCGGGTTTCAACAAGGTGGCATTCATTTTATTAGAAACCCTGACACTTCCTTCCGCCAGCAGTGTCGTGACGGAAAGATCGTCGCCATATCCCTTCACATCAAAGATTGTTCCCAACGCTTCTATCTCCAAATCATTGCAGCAGACGATAAAGCGCTTGTCTTTGTTCTTTGCCACCTCAAAATAGGCTTCTCCGTCTAAATAAATCTTTCGGTCGGATTTGTTATACTCCGCATCATAAGAAAGATGAGTAGCCGAATTCAACCAGACTTTCGTTCCATCAGGTAAAGTCAGGTTCGCTTTCTGCCCGTAATCTACTGCAACCATGAAAGGATCCTGTGATACCTTATTTATATGTCCTACTCCGAAATAAGTGGCCAGCCCCAAACAAACCGGTAATAATATAGTAGCCGCCACCTTATATATAATAGGTTGCCAACGCCGCTTCTTCGGATACAGAATTTTGGGTTCATCCAAATTCCGCTGCAGATGACTCCACATTTCTTCTTCCACTGTCTTATCTATTTTGACAGCTGCTTCTTTCCACATTTGCTCGCAAAGCGAATTAAACTCATCACGAATCCCCGGTTTGCGAATCCATTCAATAAGTATCCTTCTTTCTTCAGAAGAGGCCTCCTTCTTGAAGAATTTTTCCAATAGTACTATGTAATCGTGTTGCTCCATAATTTTCCTGTTCTATATATACTAGCCTTGAGAGACAGAAAAGGACTACAAGAAAATGAAGATAAGTTGGATATTAACTTTTATTAAAGGTTAAGCATTAGATATGGTGCAGGAAGAGAGAGACAGAAAAGGCAATCGTCCCCAGTTTGTCACGCAGGAAATCCAAAGAACGATGTACCTGTGTAGCAACAGTCTTTTCGGATATATCCAACTGTTCAGCTATCTCACGATAGTTCAGCCCGGATTTCCAGTAGAGCATAAAAACTTCCCGACGGGCAGGAGGCAGTTCTTCCAAAAGTTTCAGGATATATTCTTCTAAAAATAAATAATCCAACTCTTCATCTATCTCTACGGATTCGTCAGCCGATTCATTGGATAGTTTATCCACATAATTTTGAAGCAGGAGTTCGCGCCTTACGTAATGGTATACCATATTTTGGGATATCTTAAAAAGATAACCGTCAAAATTACCTTCCAAATCAATATTGAGCCGTTTCTCCCAGATTTGGAGAAAGATATCCTGTGTAATATCCTTTGCCACCCCGGCATCGCCTATCATAGAAAGGACAAAACTGTAAATGCGAGCATTGTATGCACGATACAACGCTTCAAAAGCTTTTTTATTTCCTTCCTTCAATAATTGAAGTTGTTGGGTGGTAATCATCATCAAATAAGGTTAAATCATATATGGACTCAAAAATAACGAAATAACTAAAGCCGACAACCAAAGCGCTTGTTAAAATTTCAATAAATCAATATCTAAGCTTTTAAAAAAGAATAGGATATAAATGCATATCCTATGTATCTCATATCATAAATTCAGCCATTTTGCTATAAAATTAATAGAAATTACCAATCAACAGCAACAATTTCTAACTTTTATTCCTACATTTGCAGCCAATTGATAACTTATTAACAAATTACATATATACCATGGCTAAAATAACGAAAGAAGCCGCTTTGCTCTATCACTCACAGGGCAAACCCGGCAAGATTGAGGTAGTGCCTACCAAACCTTATAGTACTCAAACCGACTTATCACTCGCATATTCCCCCGGTGTAGCAGAACCTTGTCTCGAAATTGAGAAGAACCCGCAGGATGCATACAAGTATACAGCTAAAGGAAATCTTGTAGCTGTTATTTCTAACGGTACAGCCGTACTCGGACTGGGCGATATAGGCGCATTAAGCGGCAAACCTGTAATGGAAGGTAAAGGGCTGCTTTTCAAAATCTATGCCGGTATCGACGTTTTCGACATCGAAGTAGACGAGAAAGATCCGGAGAAATTCATTGCGGCAGTGAAAGCAATCGCTCCTACCTTTGGAGGTATCAATCTGGAAGACATCAAGGCGCCCGAATGTTTTGAAATCGAACGTCGCCTGAAAGAAGAATTAGACATTCCTGTAATGCACGACGACCAGCACGGTACTGCTATTATCTCCAGCGCCGGTTTGGTAAATGCCTTGCAGGTGGCAGGAAAGAAAATCGAGGATGTGAAAATCGTCGTGAACGGTGCCGGTGCATCCGCAGTATCTTGTACTAAATTATATGTATCTTTGGGCGCTCGCCTCGAAAATATTGTCATGCTGGATAGTAAAGGCGTTATCAGCAAGACACGTACCGATCTGAACGAACAGAAAAGATATTTTGCAACTGACCGCACAGATATCCACACACTGGAAGAAGCAATCAAGGGCGCGGATGTATTCCTCGGCCTGTCAAAAGGAAATGTGTTGAGTCAAGATATGGTACGCAGCATGGCTCCGATGCCCATCGTATTCGCATTGGCCAACCCGACACCGGAAATCTCTTACGAAGATGCCATGGCAGCACGTCCTGACGTACTGATGGCTACCGGACGTTCCGACTATCCGAACCAGATTAATAATGTAATCGGTTTCCCATATATCTTCCGTGGTGCTTTGGACACTCAAGCTAAAGCAATCAACGAAGAAATGAAGATTGCGGCCGTACACGCTATTGCCAACCTGGCAAAACAACCGGTACCTGATGTAGTCAACGCAGCCTACCACGTAAACAACCTTTCTTTCGGTGCGGAATACTTTATCCCGAAACCGGTAGATCCACGCCTCATCACCGAAGTTTCCTGCGCAGTGGCAAAAGCTGCTATGGAAAGCGGAGTGGCTCGCACAGAAATCAAAGACTGGGACGCTTACTGTGTTCACCTGCGCGAATTGATGGGTTACGAATCCAAACTGACCCGCCAACTGTATGATACTGCCCGCCGCTCACCGCAACGTGTCGTATTTGCCGAGGGTATCCACCCGAATATGCTGAAAGCTGCCGTTGAGGGTTGGAAAGGTATAGATTTCTGTACTGTACCGGGAGACGGAACAAAGAAGAATGAAACAGAAATATATGGCGAAGACATCCTTTTAGGCTATCGCTGGTTTGACTATTTTAAAACGAAAGTGCGCTTTCCCTTTGGCTTCGGTTTGAGTTATACTACATTCAGCTACGGTAAACCAACGATTAGCGGGCGCACGGTAACGGTGCCGGTACGTAACAGCGGAAATGTCGCAGGACAGGAAGTTGTGCAATTCTATGTTAGTGACGACAAGGCTTCGGTAATCCGCCCGGTAAAGGAACTTAAACATTTCGAAAAAGTTGAGCTTGAACCTGGAGAAACCAAATTGGTCTCTTATACCATTGACGACGATGATTTGAAATATTTTGACGAGGAGAGGCATGAATGGGTAGCTGAACGCGGCGCGTTCACTATTTATGTGGGCTCATCGGCAGCTGACATTCATGGCAAGGTGAAGTTTAATTATTAATAGTTTCTGTAATGAGGCTTGTCACCAAAAAATAATGATTGTCGTGTTTTGTATTAATATGACTTGTGCACAACGGCATTGGAACAACGGATGAAACATCTCCAAACAGTATGAGCTAGGCTGAATGCGTGGCTCAGTTGCGGAGCGTTTATATATTGGGATTATTTGTTCAAAACTACAATTTAACGCAATATTAGAAAACAATGTTAAGAAATGGCGTGATATTTTGTAGGAATGAAAATTTCATTACCTTTTGCATCGTCAAAGAGATGATGATAGAAATTATCGAAATAAGATAAAGGCTTCATATAGTCTAATTCGATGGTTTCAATGATTTTCAGATATATCAAGACGCTATGTGTTAAGTTTTACGAACAGGAAAATAAAGGAATATTTCGGACTGTTTTATTGGTGGAAGTGCAACGCTCGCTTCGACGGCAATAAAAGGCCATCGAAGCGGGACGTTAACTTTGCATCGGAAAAATGAGTAGCTTCTCAAAAGGACAATTCGGGAAAAAGTAAAGAGGAAAACACTTCATACGGTTTGCCCGTGCAAGGACGGTTCGCATATTCTATGCAGCGGTAACGTTTCCGGAAACCGGTCATAAAGGGAATGATGCAGACATGAAAGCCATCAGCCGGATGGTCTGTATGGAGGCGCAAGAAAGCCTACGGTTCGACCGGAAAAGTTGGATGCTTTTGGCGAGGAAAAACCAGAGTGTCCTGTCCTCCAAAAGAGAAAGACGGAAGCGCAACCGCATAGCCGCCGGTTCTGTCTCGCCGATGAGGGAATGAAATGGGAAAAGGCAGAAAGGTAATATCCGGCATTCCTTAAAGCGGAACGGACACCTTCATGTGAACGGAATAATTAATGACAAATTCCTCGTTATCACGGATACCGTTTACTTGTTCGCAAATCAAAGTGCCGAAAAAGTTTACCGCTACACAACCATTCTTGACAGTTGCCGGTTCTGTATCGTCATCATCCGCATGGTGAAGATGATACCAAGTCTTGCCTTACGGCAGCGTTTCCATGGAAATTCTCAAGTTTATAAACTCGCCATCAACGGTCAATCCGTCCTCTAACACCAGACACATTGGTCTTACGTCCTCTTTTTTATAATCATATAACATAAGCAGTATATTTATAAAGGTTAGTCAAAAATCAATACATCATCACGGCTTCTTACCACTTCCTTGCTGTTTATCAGTCTCACGACAATTTCCCTTGCCGTAATCCCATACCACTTCTCCATCCGTATATCCCTTATGCGGCTCCAGCAGCGTACAACTACAGTCGATGATGGTCTCGTTCTCATATCCGTACATACACTTGCCCTTGGCCGCCCATCCTTTCATCGTCCTGTGGCTGTGAGCGCGCTTTATATTGCATGACTTCAATGGAGTGGAGCCGATAATGGATATTCCCGTACATTTCCCCAATACGCATGTCTGGAGGAACAGCAAAAGATGCTGTCCCACCTTGACCTGGCGTTCGATGAACCAGTTGTATGACAAGCGGTGTGGAAACTCCGTGCACATGTGGTTACAGACGTAACCGAGATAGAACGACTTGAGGTCGCGGTGGCGCATGGTATGGAAAAGTACGAGGATTATCATCACCTCGCTGTCGGACATGAGGCACGGGAGATTGCGACGACGTTTGCCTGATGTGTCCAGCGTGTGTTTTTTCAGTTTGGGGGCAAAATATTTGCAGAACTCATCGAGAATACAGAAAATTTCTATTATATTTGCACCAGTCATGTGGAATGAGTATTTTATGTAACTTATTGATTGTCAACTATAAAGATACTAAAAAGATCTCATTCCCACAACTTTTTCAAAGTTTTTTATACCGGTTCACGTAGTATTATGACATTGTGGTCATCGTGGGCTTTTCTTTGCTTGTGCCGCTTCTGAAATGGGCTTACGACATCAAACCGGAAGCCGTTTCCAAAACAAGTTAACGGCAAAATCCCTAAAAAACCGGTAATGATTTGGCGGTATGGGATAAAAAAAGTATACTTTGCAAGTATAAAAGAGTTGTTTGAAGCTATGAGGTAAACCGCAGCAGGTCAGAGCATTCTGAATGTCGCTAAATCGTTACCTAAAATCATATACTCCTCAATTCCATTCTGTGTATCAATCAGATACAGCTTTTTTAAGGCTTTAGTTAATTATACCGTTGCAAACTTGACATTATAATGGTTCATGGAAAGTCCAAGCAGTTCATCTGCCTGGTCATTGCAGAACTTCAGCACGGTCTCTTTCACCTTGAACCAGTTGAGATAGTCCTGCATGTACTTCGTGGCGACGCCCCAAAATGTCCCGTTAAGCCATTTCTTGAGCCTGTTGTGCAGTGAATTGACGTGCTGGATATGGAAAAATCCCCTCTTGACGTGCCGGCCAAGGTCTGCCCTGATTACGACATGTTCAATATGGTTGTCCATTGCATATCCCTTGTAGCTGACATGGCCGTCCGAACACAGCACCGTCCCTTGGGGCAGAGGAGTGCGCAGGCTTTCCGTGATTTCCTTCTTTGTCAGCCGTCCATAGCCACAAAATGTCATGTTGAGGTCGTTCTTCCTGTCGGCAGTCACTATGACAGTAGCCTTGTCCTTGGATATGCCCTTGCCTTTTGTCCCTCCACCACGCTTGCGGGGCTTGCGCTTCAGGTGGCGGCAGCCTTTATCGGACTTGTCAAAGAACGTCTCGTCGCTTTCGGTTATTCCGGAGAACGAGCTGCCCTCGTCCTGCTTCAGGGAACGCAATATCTTGTGCCGCCAGTCGAAAGCTGTCTTCTTGTTGATGTGCAGGGCGGCGGATATCTTGTCAAGGGACTTCTGTTCGGACATCAGTTGCATGTATGCCTTCACAAGCCCTTTCTTGTGGAGCTTCTGCTGCCACGTGCCGGTATATTCGGTGAAAGTCCTGCCGCAATCCTTGCAATTGAAGCGTTGCGTTCCGTGGTCCTTGCCGAAACGGTAGTAGCGGTTGCTTCCACAATGAGGACAGCAGCCCTGTTTTCCCAACGAGGCAGACAAACGAGAGCTTTCCGGGACTGTCGCCTCGCACTGATTGCCAACACTCAATGCCTGCAACAAAGATTGCCGTTCTGTCTCTGACAAAGACTGGGCGGCTGACAATATTTCATTATATGTCATGATAACCTCCTTTTAAAAAGATATATGCAATTAATATGCCACTTTACAACGCCTTGTTAAACTATAGCCCTTTTTTAATTATCCTGCGCAAAGATAGTGATTACTCACCAAAATCATTCAGGTTTTGATAAGAAATTACTCTTATGATTGAAATTCGAGTATTGCTGTTTCCTTATGGAGGTCGTATCGGTCGTTTTATGCGTGCCATATTTTACTTTTGGATTTGTTCCACTTTCAATTTCTCCTGTATCAAACTATCGGAAACAGCCTTCAAATCCCTGTCATAACCATCAGCTTCTTGGCTCAGCCATTCAATGGTCTTCTCGTCACGCCGGATGTCGAATACGTCATTCAGCCAAAGGATGGTCTTTGCGTCACAACCACCCCATGAACGGATGACGCGGAACTTCAAGGCATCGTCTGCATACTGGCGTTTGGATTTCCAAAGCTTGATGTTGCCCCAGATGGAAAGACTGCACACGACACCCATGCCGACCAAAAGAGAAAAGACCTTGCTCGACCTGATGTCGAAACAATGGCGGTAGATATGCTCCTGCGGCTCGCCTTTCCGCTCTTCCGAACTTCTGACAAACAATTCTTTCAAGTCACGCAACAGGCGCAGAATTTTGTTTGATGCGTAAACCTCCGCCTCCCCGAACTTGGTCAGCATGGCTTTCGTCTGTGCCTGATGCTCCTTTGCAGAACTATCGAACAACTCTTTTATGGGAGCCAAATCCATTGCAGGAACTTGCTCCCTTGATTGGTCGTTACTTACTTTTGGAGCGTTCTCCAATTTGTCATTGATGCCCTTCAAGCCATTCCTGATATCCTCGAAGAGCGCATAAACTTCGTTATTATCCATTTTTAGAATTTTATTTTACGTTGTTTCTTTTTTTTGTCCTTACGTTTTAACTGTCCCTCAAAATCGTTCTCATCCGCCTGAGCATTTGCATTGTCGGGCATGAACAGGCCGATGGAACCGCTGTACAAATCATCGTTCCCCTTTGACTCAAATTGTGACATTGACGGAAAGTCTTTGTGATAGATGGTCAGCAATTCGTCCATCGTCAGAAACTCGCGTACAACTTCCTTCTCATGGAACTTGATGCCGACAAATGGGTCTTTGGTAATCCATTCATTGGCCAACGCCAGATTGGTGATTTTCTTCAAGCACTTCATGTAGCGGATAACGGTGTTCTGCTGGCAGGACTTTTCCGTTTTGAGATAAAACTCAAAAGCACGAACCAACTCACCGTTGATTTCCGTCAGCGGTAAATCCTCCTTCCCGTATTTCTGCTTGATGAGTTCTGCGAGATAGCATTTGCAGCTTTCATAACGGCGGACGGTAATCAGTGTATAGTCCTTTCCGACAAGCGCACGGCATTGGTCATTGTGCTCCTGCATCGTATTGATGAGCGTGCGGACTTCTTCCGCCTCTTTGTCCTGCCCAAAGAATTTCTCCTGCAACAGACGTGCGGTAATGGGTTGCCGCTGCTCTTCGAGTTCATTAAAGATTTGGTGGAGCTTGATTTTGGCATCCTCGATGTAGGCATTCAAGTCGCATGATTTGCGGCTTTTTCCGCGGGCGCATTCCTTTGCCTGATTCCACGAAGCAGGGTCGATGCTCTTGCGGATGTTGGTTTCCACTCGCGCACCGTTCACAATGATGCGCATACACACGGAGGCTTCCCCGTTTTTCAGCAGTTTGGCTTTCTTGATGAAGAAAAGCACATTGAACGAGTTCCTTTTCATTTTTCCTACAGTTTTTAGTGGGACAAAAGTAGGAAACCATCCGCATTTTCTTGATACGCAAAACATTGCAAATCAGTGAGAAAGAATCTGGTTCGGTGGAGATTTCAACTCCACCTTTTCCGCTCCACCTTTTGGAACACCGGAAGCGGTCATATTCTGCACTTTTTTGCGTCTTGCGGGAAAACAAAAACTCCCGATTTTACTTGTAAATCAGTAGTTTACTGCTATTTACTTTCTTCAAAGTGGTGCCACCAGCAATCGTACCATGAACGAAGTCATGGTTCTATTATTGATAACCTGGTCGAAGTCACCGATACGGGTGGCGTGTTCATGCCGTCGGTGGCACCGACGGAGGACGAGAAAGAGATGGAACGCCTGCGGAAAAAGAAGAAGCGCAGGAAAAGAAGGAGTTTGTAAATCAAAATATGGAAAGAAATGCAGGAAGCGACAGACAAAAATTGCAAGCGTGCATTGTACGCTTGGAGGAAAATGGACATTGAAGTTTCATTTATTGCAATCCGTCAGCAAGTGGATTTTTATGTTCGCCAAAGAACAGCAAGGTATATTTTCGTTTACCCGAAATGATTCGAGTAACTCTAAATACCTTGCTCTTGCAGGGAACTGAATTATCCGACTTCAGAAGATAATTCCAAAATCAACAACGAAATCCAAAGGCATCAATCAAAGTTCATATTTATTTTTCATTTTTGGTGAGATGGCATGTGATTATTCCATTATTTCCCTTTTTTAATTTGTCCTCATTGCTTTAATCATTATATTTGCAATGTCTCTCACGTCGATTCACCTGTTTGGAACAGGTAAGGGGGGGGACAAGTATACATAAAGGCGTTTACTGAACGCTTTGGTTTTGACGGTTCAAGAATCTCGCAAATTCCAACACGATTAGTCAAAGACAAAGCAACGGTGAATGTCCCAGAGGGTGCATTATATACTACCGTAATAGATTCTATGCTTAAAAAAGGTATGGAAGCATAAAGGTAGGTTATATATTCACATCGGCGTGGGGCTTTCGACGTTGCTCGTTTCGACTAATCGGGCAATGCGAGAGCCTTTGAATCGTGGAACGGGTGACAGGACTGGCTCCACGTTTTTGTGTATATGGGCATACAAAAGTATTTGTTAATCTTCGCCAAGGCAGCCAAGCGGGAGTATGATTATTATGGCTATAAATGTAAAGTTACCCCAATGGTTGGATACCATTATATATGATAAATACGAAGCTATTTTTGAGCCTTGCCCATTGGATGTTGTTTATAATCCGGATCAAGAGTTTGAGTTTGTCAAGGTGTATTTGGGGACTTACTTTCCAAGAAGTTTTGCTGAAGCAGTAGCAATAACCTGTAAATTAGTCCAGAATAGCAACTACAAAGAGCAAATCCTAAAGTTGGAAGAAATCAACATTCTCGATTATTGTTGTGGTACAGGAGGTGAAATAATAGGAATGATTGTTGCCTTACAGAGTATTTTGCCAAATCTTAAACGTATTAATATTGATGCCATTGACGCAAACGCAAACGCCATTCAAATCCTGTATCACTTGATAGAAGATTTACGCTCTGAGAAAAATATCCGTTTGGAAATCCATCTTAATCCTCTATGTTTGTTCGTGGAGAACGATCAAGATCTAACCGATTTGGTAAATATGCTCAACTTGAGGTACCACTTCATTCTGTCCTTTAAAGCTTTCAATGAATTTGTTCAGACAGGAATATTTCCCAATGAGAATGTATATGCCAAAATAACAAATCATTTTCTACCGTTACTCGCCCCAAATGGCGTATTTATTTTGTCTGATGTAACAAGTAAATCGGACAATAGCAGAAAGTTCTATCCAGAATTGATGAACGAAGGTATTAATGATTTAGTTCGTGAATATATAAGGTTTCACCCATGTATTCCAGTCATGTATAAAAGTATCATACCCATTGCTTGTTTCTATAATGAAGAAAGATGCGAAGGATGTTATATGCAGGATATTTTTACCGTAACACATAGTCATAAAAAGATGGACAAAACAAAGATCGCTTATCGAGTTATCTGTAATGCGGATTTTGCATTTTCTATTATGACCGATATCAAACAGTATAATTGTAGAGCTGTTAGTTGGTTTGCTGATAAATTTGCTCCTTATCGTTGAATTTCAAATAAAATGTCATGGCATTAGATCAATTAACTCCTGACAGATGTCAAAGTGTCATAATGGCACTCTCTGCTGAACGTACAGCAGTTGTGAAAGGAAAAGCTGGAACGGGGAAATCCTTACTTCTCTTCAAGAAAGCTAAACAGGTGTCACAAATATCGGATTCCTATGCGATTATTGTGTTTACAAAATCTCTAAAACAGTTTTTTGTTAATGAATTGAATGAGATTGATCCATCAGGTAAACATGTATATTATTATTATGAATGGCAACGCTCAGAAAAACCTCACTATACCTATCTATTTGTTGACGAATGTCAAGACTTTGGTTGTGAAGAGATAGATGATTTTAAGTCACATGGAACTTATTGCTGGTTCTTTGGTGATACGGATCAATCAATTATGGGCTTTCAAAATTCTAATGTACAATCTGTTGAAGTGACTGCAGCACAAGTAGGGGTACAACCTCAAAAAATAGCTTTAAATCATAGGTTGACTGTTGAAAATGCGAAAGTTGGAGAATATATCAAGCCTTTAACAAGAATTTCTTATGCATGTGTTAATCATGGAGCTAAACCCAAACTAGAACTGGTAAAAGAAGATATATTCGCAGTGGCATTGGCAAAAGTAATTCCTCAGTTGGATAGAATCATTGAAATCATAAAGAACAAACAACTTATCAATGTCTCAGTTTTAGTGTATTACAATGATTCGGTAGAGATAGTAAGAGATTATTTTATATCGAAAGGAATACCTGTAGAATGGAAAACAAAAGACAATATGGAATTTGATTTTGATTCTACAAATCCCAAAATAGTCACTTGGCATTGTTCCAAAGGATTAGAATTTGACGATGTTTTCATCCCGGCTTGTGGTATTAACGAACACATGAAATTACGTAAATACAATCATCCTGTTGATCCTATGGTTAATTGTGAATCTGCTCTATATGTGGCAACTACAAGACCTAAAAAGAACTTATATTTGCTGTATTCCAATAATCTTTCCCCTAAATTACCTCCATTTGGATCAGATATTTATGAGGGAGATGAAGAAGATGATGTATTACCATTTTAATAAAAAGACAAAATGAAACTTTATATACCTACCTCCAGTTTGAATTTGGATAATATACTTCAAGCAGAAAGTATTTCTCCATTATTATTTTATGCACAGCGTAAAACCGGTTACGATTCACTTGAATTGATAGAAGAGGTCAAGCAATTTCAAAATCATATTGTCCTTTTTGATCATC
>OLIV01000506.1_pt1 | contig 23900 bp, 20 predicted proteins | sample 1601411 | NCBI WGS metagenome assembly OLIV01 (sample SAMN03922450, study PRJEB24848) | human gut metagenome | isolation source: stool sample | host: Homo sapiens | place: Germany | collected 2009-11 | reverse complement strand
TCCATCCATAGCCCCTCAGTCGCTGCGCGACAGCTCCCCCGAGGGGGAGCAAGCGCTCGCCCGCAGCGCCGCGCTTTCGTAGAAAGCGGCGCTGCAAATGCTGCTTCCCGCCACGACCCCTCCCGTGAAAAGGCAATTCTGGAAAATCCGCAGATTTTCCAGAATTGCAAATTAAAAATCATTCTTCCGCTGTTTATGCGCAAAGCGAACGCGGCGCGCATTCCAAATCATCACGCCCCATCAAAGCTGTCTCCATCAGCGGGCAGGGCAGCGGCTTGCGCGTCTGCGCTGCCGGTGTCTGCTGCCCGGGGGACTCCTTTGTACACCAGCGTCTGCTCCAGCACCTCGGCACAGACCGGTGCCGAAAGACTGCCGCCGGCAGTGGTCCAGCTGTGTGGCTCATCCAGACAGACCAGACACAAAAACTGCGGGTCATCGATGGGTGCTACAGCCACAAAGCTGGCAATGCGCGCCTTCTCGTCGGCGCTGTCCAGCTTTTGGCTGGTGCCGCTTTTGCCGCCCACCCGGTAGCCCGCGATCTGCGCGTTGCGCCCACCGCCGTACAGCACCACCGCCTCCATCATCTCCCGCATGGCGGCGGAGGTGGCGGGCTGGATCACCTGCCGCTTGCAGACCGGTTGGTTGTGCTGCAAAACGCTGCCGTCCGGCGCTAGGATGTCCGATACCAGATACGGCTGCATCAGACGCCCGCCGTTTACCACCGCACAGACGGCAGCAGCCATTTCCAGATAGGAAATTTTGCTGCTCTGCCCGAAGGCACAGGACGCCAGCTCTACCGGCCCCATGCGGTCGGCGGTGTAGTACAGGCTCTTTTTTGGCTCGGCGGGCAGGTCGATGCCGGTGGGCTCCCGCAGACCGAAAGCGGCAAAATAATCGCAGAAAGCCTGCTTGCCCAGCCGCGCCCCGATCTGGATGAAGCTCTGATTGCAGGAGTTTTCCAGCGCCTGCGTCACGGTCTGGCTGCCGTGGCGTTTGTGGTTGGCGCAGTGGAAACGCGTGCCTGCCACCGAGATGGAGTCTCCGCAGTAAAAGGTGGAGTGCCGGGTGATAGCACCGGCGTCCAGCGCCGCCGCACAGGTGATGAGTTTGAACACACTGCCCGGCTCGTATAAGTCGCTTACCGCCTTGTTGCGCCACTGGGTCTGCTGTGCCAGCTGCAGGGCGGCGGCGCGCTCTTTACCGGAAAGAGCGTCCACGGCGGCGCGTGCGGCTTTGTCGGCGATCACCCGGGGCTGGTTGGGGTCGTAGGCCGGGGTGGTGGCCATGGCCAGTACTGCCCCGGTGTTCACCTCCATCACGATGCCCACGCTGCGGGCGGCTACATGATGCTCCTGCACCGCATAATTCAACGCATTTTCAAGGTAATGTTGAATATTTGCATCGATGGTCAGCCGCAGCCCGCTGCCCTCCACGGGCGTAAGTTCCGTCTCGTAGCTCTGCGCCAGCGTGTAGCCCCAAGCATTCACCGCAGTCAGCACCACCCCATTCTGCCCGGTAAGGGTGTCGTTATATTTCAGCTCCAGCCCGCTGACCCCGGCGTTGTCCACATTGGTAAACCCCAGCACCGAGACCAGCAGCTCCCCCTGCGGGTACCAGCGCTTGGAGTCCTGATTGATGCGCACGCCGGTAATGCCGTTCGCCGCGCAGAAATCCCGCACGGCATCAGCAATTTCCCGCTCCACCCGGTAGCGCAGAAGGCAGTCGTTGGAGCGCCGGTCGTTGAACTTTTCCAGCAGCTTGGCCTCGTCCAGCTCCAGAATCTCCGCAAGCCCCTTGGCGGCAAGGGCAAGCTTTTCCTCCGGCATCTCCCGGGGGCTGGCGCGCAGGGTCCAGCAGCTGCTGTTGGCGGCAAGCAGCGCACCATCGGCGCTGTATATCTTGCCCCGGTCGGCGGGCACAACGGTGTCTCGCAGCTGCTGCCCCAGCGCCCGCTGGGTGTACCAGCCGCCGGTGCATAATTGCAGCCAGAACAGCCGCCCGATGAGCCCTGCAAAGCAGACGGCGCACAGGCCCACTGCAATGAGCCGTGCCCGCAGACGGAACGCCCGCTCCGGCAAAGTGCGCAGGGCGTCTGTGGGTTTTGAGCCGCACATGGCAGCACCCCCTTTGCGGGCAGTTTATGCGCCCGGGGGCGGTGCGTATGACTAACCGCCCCCGCATCCGCGTACAATAACAGAAACGGAGGTGACAGGGATTGCACAGAACTGCTGCCCGCAAAGGGCTGCTGCGGCCGCTGCCGCCCATGGACCTGCCCTTTCTGGTGCTGGTGCTCACACTGGTAGCCTTTGGGCTGGTGATGCTGTGCAGCGCCAGCAGCGCGGTGGCACTGTACCGGCGGCAGGACGCCTTTGCCTATGTGCGGCCGCAGCTGCTGTACGCCGCCATGGGACTGGTGGCCATGTGGACGGCCAGCCGGGTGGACTACCACATCTATCATAAGCTTGCGTGGCCGCTGTTGGCGCTCTCGCTGGTGCTGCTGACGGCGGTGCTGTTCATGCCGGAATATAACGGCTGCAAGCGCTGGCTTGTGCTGCCGGGGCTTGGCACATTACAGCCCAGCGAGATCGCAAAATTTGCGGTGGTGTTGGTGTTTGCCCACATTATCGCTTTGAACCACGACCGCATGGGCAGCTTTGCGGTGGGGGTGGTGCCCTTTGCGCTGGTGCTGGGGGTGGTGGCGGTGCTCATGCTGCTGGAGCCCCACCTTTCCGGCACGGTGCTGATTTTGAGCATCGGCGCGGTGCTCATGTTCGTGGGCGGCACCGGGCTGCGGTGGTTTATGCTGGCAGGGGCGGGCGGCGCTGCCGCCATCGGCACGGCCATCGTGCTCATGCCGGAGCTGGTGCCCTACGCCGCCGATCGTCTCAACTCATGGCTCGACCCCTTTGCCGACCCGCTGGGGGACGGACACCAGACCATCCAGAGCCTGTACGCCATCGGCTCTGGCGGGGCGGCAGGACTGGGACTGGGCAACAGCCGCCAGAAGCATCTGTTCGTGCCTGAGCCGCAGAACGACTTCATCTTTTCCATCCTCTGCGAGGAACTGGGCTTTCTGGGCGCGTGTGCGGTCATTCTGCTGTTCAGCGCGCTGCTGTGGCGGGGCATCACACTGGCGGCCTATGCACCGGACCGTTTCGGGGCACTGCTGGTGGTGGGCTTTGTGGTGCAGGTGGCGCTGCAGGCGGTGCTGAACATCGCGGTGGTCACCAACACCATCCCAAACACCGGCATCAGCCTGCCCTTTTTCTCCTCCGGCGGCACCAGCCTGATGATGCTTCTGGGCGAGATGGGCATCGTGCTTTCGGTGTCCCGGGGCGAAAGCTGATAAAAGGCGATATTTCCTGCCGCAGCGGGACAAAACCGGCGCGGAAATGCGGAAAAAAGCGGACAAATGACCGGACAAATCCCGCAGACGGCGGGAAAGCCGTTTCCGTGCGTTTTGTTGACCAAAGACCCTCGTTTTGCATACCATGGGGTATCTTTTGCAGAACGGGGGTCTTGGCATGGCTGGGGATTGGATCATTACGGGCGGGCGGCCTTTGCAGGGCAGGGTGGAAGTGCCTGCGGCCAAAAACAGTGTGCTGCCGCTGCTGGCAGCTTCGCTGCTGTGCAGCGGGCCGGTGCGGCTGCAAAATGTGCCGCGCCTGACGGACGTAGAGGACTGTCTTGCCCTGCTGCGGGGCGTGGGCTGCACGGCAGGCTGGCAGGGCGCAGAACTGGCGGTGCAGGGACAGCCTATGCGCACCGACCTTGCACCGGAGGCCGCAGGCCGGATGCGGGCATCCATCCTGTTCTGTGCGCCGCTGCTGGCGCGGCTTGGGCGGGTGAGCACTGTACTGCCCGGGGGCTGCCGTATCGGGGCAAGACCCATCGACCTGCATTTGCAGGGGCTGGCGCAGATGGGCGTGCGGCAGCTGCCCGCAGCGCCCGGACAGCTTACGCTGTACGCCCCGGCGGGGCTGCGGGGCGCAGAAATTTGTCTTAGTTTCCCCAGCGTGGGCGCTACCGAGACGCTGCTGCTGGCCGCCGCCACGGCGCAGGGACAGACCGTGCTGCATGGCGCTGCAAAAGAGCCGGAGATCGCGGATCTTGCCGCCTTCCTCAACGCCTGCGGCGGCTGCGTGGAGGGGGCGGGCACCGACACCATCCGGGTGCAGGGAAGGCGCTGCCTTGCGGGCTGCACCTTCATGCCGGTGGCAGACCGCATCATCGCCTCTACGCTGGCTTGCGCGGCAGCAGCGGCGGGCGGCAGGGTAGAACTGGCGGGCTGCGCACCCGGGCTGTATGCCCCGCTGCTGGAAATTCTGGAACAAATGGGCTGCACCGTAGAGCGGGCACGCGATGCTGCCGCCATTTCGCGGTTCGGGGCACTGCGTGGCGCGGGAAACGTGCACACAGCACCCTACCCGGGCCTTGCCACGGACGCCGCCCCGCTGCTGGCGGCGGTGATGCTCTACGCACAGGGGGAAAGCCGCCTGCAGGACAGGGTGTTTGAAAATCGTTTTGCCTGTGCCGAGGGCTTTGCGGCGCTGGGTGCGAACGTCCGGGTGGCAGAGCGCACGTTGTATGTGCAGCCGGGCGGGACGCTGCGCGGGGCAAAGCTGACTGCACCGGACCTGCGGGGCGGGGCGGCGCTGGCGCTTGCGGCGCTGGCTGCCCGGGGCAGCAGCCGCCTTGGCGGGGTGGAGTTTGTCCGGCGCGGATATGCAGACCTTGACCGGCTTTTGGCGGGGCTGGGCGCACAGATTTGGCAGGAAATACCCGCCCGGAGTGGGGTTGTGAAAAAAACACCCACGAAAAAGCAATTTTGTCTTGCAATCGGAGCAAAAAAATGATACGATACAGTTATATAAATATCGTATGATAATTTCTGTGCGGCATTTGCGCAGTTCCACATAAAAATCCGATGGAGGACAAAGTTATGGCATTGATGCTCGATGAAGAACTGGACGAAAACGTTACGACGATCAAGGTGATCGGTGTGGGCGGCGGCGGCGGCAACGCCGTGAACCGCATGGTGAGCGATGGCCTGCAGGGCGTGGAGTTCATCGCAATGAATACTGACCAGCAGGCACTGGCTAAGAACCATGCCTCGGTCAAGGTGCAGCTGGGTTCCAAGCTGACCAAGGGTCGCGGTGCGGGTGCAGACCCGGAAATCGGCCAGCGCGCCGCTGAAGAAAGCAAGGACGAGATCGCCAATGCCCTCAAGGGCTCCCAGATGGTCTTTATCACTGCCGGTATGGGCGGCGGCACCGGCACCGGTGCGGCACCCGTTGTGGCCGAGGTGGCACACGATCTGGGCATCCTGACCGTTGGCATCGTTACCAAGCCCTTCTCCTTTGAGGGCAAGCGCAAGATGGGTCTGGCCGAGCAGGGCATTGCCAACCTGCTGATGCACGTTGACAGCCTGATCGTCATCCCCAACGAGCGCCTGAAGATGATCAGTCAGGAAAAGATCACCCTGATGAATGCCTTCCAGGCCGCCGATAACGTGCTGCGTCAGGGCGTTGAGTCCATCTCTGCCCTGATCAACGTGCCCGCCTTCATCAACCTGGACTTCGCCGACGTGCGCTCCATCATGAAGGATGCCGGCTACGCCCACATGGGCGTGGGCAGCGCCAAGGGTGCAGGCAAGGCCGAGAACGCCGCCAAGGCTGCTATCTCCAGCCCGCTGCTGGAGACCAGCATTGCCGGTGCGCACGGCGTTATCATCAACATCACTTCCAGCCCGGACATCGGTCTGGAGGATGTGGAGACCGCCGCAGGCCTCATCACCCAGAGCGCACATCCCGATGCAAACATCATCTGGGGTACTGCCTTTGATGAGAACCTGTCCGACGAGATGCGCGTGACCGTTGTGGCCACCGGCTTTGACAACAAGAGCGCCAGCGACCTGCGCAACAGCATCAACAACGCCATGGGCGGTGCACAGTCTGTGCCGTCTGCGGTGTTCAGCAGCGATACCGGCGCAAGCGCAGCCCCGGCATCCAATGCCGCCCCGGCTGCTGCTCCGGCTGAAAAGAAGGCCGTGGAAGAGGAAAGCAGCGACAATCGTTACTACGACGAGCTGCTGGCTATTCTGAACAAGCGGAAGTAATTACAGGCTACAATGGGGCTGGCAGCTGCGCCCATGCGGTCAGCGAAAGCCCCGTGCAAGGTGTGCATGGGAGGGCATCATGGTGCAGACAGAGCGGGAGACCGGTGCCCTGCGCGGACAATTTGCCCGGCAGGCCGCTGTACAGGCATCTGCCGCAGCACAGGCGGAAAGCGCCCGGGCACAGGCAGAGCAGCTGAGCCGCAAGCTGGCTGCGGCACGCGCCGAGGTGCGCCGGTATCAGACCCGGATGTTCGCCTTTGAGCGCACCCTGCTTGCCCTCAAGCACGATAATGCAGAGCTGGAAGCCGCCTGTGAGCAGGCGTGGGAGCAGCTGGAACAGGCCAATGCCCGGGCAGAAAAGGCCGAAGCCGCCTGCCGCAGAGCCGAGGCTGCTCTTGCCGCCATGCAGCAGACCGCCCCGGAAACACCTGCGCAGCCGGATACAGCCCCCGAGGCTGTGCCGCAGTGCGAGGCTGCACCGGAACAGCCTGCACCGGAAACGGAAGAAAGCCTCTGCGCCCCGGAACAGGCACTGCCCCCGGAGCCTGCACAGCCTGCATGGCAGCCGGAGACCCGGCTGGAACAGATGGCTGCGGAGCTGATGGGCTGGTTCGATGCCATGATGCCCCAAGAATGAATCTTAAAAGGACTGCTGCGTGTTTTGCGCAGCAGTCCTTTTTCTTTCTGCGTGGGACGATTTGAAATGCGCTCCGCTTTGCTCTGCGCATCATCAGCGGAAATAAGGTTTATATTTCGCGGTTGCCGCGCTCTGCGGAGCGCGGCAACCGCATTTTCACAGGAAGGGCTGTAACGACAAACGGCTTGCTTTCGAACAACGTTTGCAAAGGGTACTGTAAAAATTGGATTGCATTTATACAACCGGGAATGAAAACGTTTGCAGAAAATACCGGAAAAGGCAGAAATGTTGCACGCAGCCTTGCATTTTGCTGTAAAATCCAGTAAAGTATAAATGAATGTAAAAAAAGCGGATGCCGGGGAAAGCCCGCTGTATCCGGTCAGTGCAAGCAGCGTACCCGGAACAAAGCCGGAGCAGATGGATGCGCCGCAAAAGGAGAAACATGGCCATGAACGAGAAACCGAAGATCCTGATCGCGGATGATTCCGAGATCAACCGTGCCCTGCTCAAGGAGATACTGGGCGATGGCTATGACTATCTGGAGGCGGAGGATGGCGCAGCGGCAGTGGAACTGATGCGGCAGCGCACGGATATCTCCCTGCTGCTGCTGGACCTGATGATGCCGGGCATGGATGGCTTTGACGTGCTGCGGGTGATGAAGTATCACACATGGCTGGACGAGATCCCGGTCATCGTCATTTCGGCGGCAGAGGATACCGCCAACATTGAGCGTGCCTATGATCTGGGTGTGGCAGACTATATCCGCCGCCCCTTCGAGCGGATTATGATCCTGCGCCGGGTGAAGAATATCCTCATGCTGTACGCCAAGCAAAAGCGGCTCACCCGCCTTGTTACCGATCAGGTGTACGAAAAAGAGCACAACAGCGTGCTGATGATCAGCATCCTGAGCCATGTGGTGGAGTTCCGCAACAGCGAAAGCGGGCTGCATGTCCTGCACATCCGCACCCTGACCGACCTGCTTTTGCATCAGCTGGTGCAAAAGACTGATCGTTATCAGCTGGACGAAAGCGATATCGCCCTCATCAGCACCGCTTCGGCGCTGCATGATATCGGCAAGATCGTCATCCCGGAGGAGATCCTGAACAAGCCCGGCCGCCTGACTGCCGAGGAGTTTGCCATTATCAAGAACCATACCGTGGCGGGCGCACAGATGTTGCAGGATCTGGGACAGGCGATTGCGCGGGACGAGCCGCTTTTGCAGGTGGCGCACGCCATCTGTCGCTGGCACCACGAGCGCTGGGACGGCAATGGCTACCCCGACCGGCTGAAAGGGGATGAGATTCCCATTGCGGCGCAGGTGGTGGCACTGGCGGACGTGTACGACGCCCTGACCAGCGAGCGCTGCTATAAGCACGCCTACGACCACGACACCGCGCTGCGCATGATCCTGAACGGCGAGTGCGGCGCGTTCAACCCGCTGCTGCTGGACTGCCTGCGAGAGTCCTCGGAACAGCTGCGCACCGAGCTGACCCGCTCGGAGTGGGACAGGGGCTTCCGGCAGGAGACCCACCGCCTTTCCGAGGAGATTTTGCACCGGGAGGCGCTGCCCCGGGAGAACCACTCCCAGCTGCTGCTGGAGCAGGAAAAGGAACGCACGGATTTCTACGCCGCCCAGTGCGGCGGCATCCGGTTCGACTACGACCTGCTGGCTGGCAGCGTGACCGTGTATGACTACCATGCCGAGCCCTTGCAGCAAAAAACGGTAACCGATTTTGCGCAGGGCAAGGGACTTGGCTTTTTGAACGAGCAGGATCGGCGCAAGCTTTCCAAGGCCATCAGCCGCGCCACGCCGGAAGCGCCGGACGTGGTGCTGCCGGTCATGGTGCAGCGAGATGGGAAGCCGCACCTGCACCGGATGGCGCTGCATACCATCTGGAGCGGTGCCGGGGTGCGCCGCTGCGTGAACGTGCTGGGGCACCTCACCGATGAACAGCACCGCGTGGAGCATCAGGCAGAGCTGCTGACCGCCATCGACCCGGAGGAAGATCCCGCCCGGTTCCTACGGCGGCTGCAGGGCATCTTTGATGTGGTGCGTCTGGTAGACCCGGAGCACCGCAAGGTGCTTGCGCTGGACAGTGACGGCATCCTGACCGAAAAGCCCGGCAATTGCCACATGGTATGGAACAAGGATACCCGGTGCGAAAACTGCATTTCCGCCAAGGCCTATGCCCGCAAGACCATCCTGAATAAGATCGAGTTCAAGGACGAGGAAGCCTATTTTGTCATTTCCAAGTATATCGAGGTAGGCGGCAGGGGCTGTATGCTGGAACTGGTCACCCGGCTGACGGATGGCCGCTGGCTGGATATGGGCGGCCACCGGCTGCTGCTGGACCGCTGCAACGGCATGGAGCGCAGCGCCTTCGTAGACCCCCTGACCGGAGCCTACACCCGCCGCTATTTTGATAAGTTCCTTGCCGGGGGCGAGATGCACGGCGGTGTGGCGATGATCGATGTGAACCAGTTCAAGTCGGTCAACGACAGCTTTGGACATCTGGTGGGAGACGAAGCATTGCAGACCGTGGCCGCAGCCATGCAGAGCTGTCTGCGTCAGACTGATATCCTGATCCGCTATGGCGGCGATGAATTTCTGCTGCTGATGCCCCAGAACTGCCCTGACGGCGTAGAAAGCGTCATCCGACGAGTGCAGAACGCTGTGCAGGCAGCGCGGGTGCCCAGCCACCCGGAGCTCCGGCTTTCGGTAAGCATTGGCGGCGTGTGCAATGTGCAGCCCTTGACCGAGGCCATCCGGCAGGCCGATGCCCGGATGTATTGCAATAAAGAAAACGGTGAGCCGGTGTTATAACCGCAGCTGACAACAAAAAAAGAGACAGGCGACCTTTCCGGGAAGCCTGTCTCCTCTTTTTTTCAAAGAAATCTTTTATTTCCGCTGCCGGGCGGCGATCTGTGCGGCAGTGGGCGGGATATCGCCCTGCGCGGCCTTTTCCAGCTGGCTCAGGCGGCGGTCCAGATCGGTGAGCCGCTGCGAGACGATGTCCGGCAGATCCTGCTGGTCCAGATCGTCGGCGGGGTTCACCGCCTTGTTGTTGATACGCACTACCTCGGCGGGTACGCCCACGGCGGTGCAGTTAGCGGGCAGGTTGCGCAGCACCACGCTGCCCGCACCGATGCGGGCGTTATCCCCGATGAACACCGGGCCCAGCACCTTGGTGCCCGCGCCGATAAGCACGTTGTTGCCCAAGGTGGGGTGGCGTTTGCCGGTATCCTTGCCGGTACCGCCCAGCGTTACCCCGTGGTAGATGGTGCAGTTATCCCCGATCTCGCAGGTCTCGCCGAACACGATGCCCATGCCGTGGTCGATAAACAGACACTTGCCGATGGTGGCACCCGGGTGGATCTCGATGCCGGTGCGGTGGCGGCCATGCTGGCTGACCCATCGTGCCAGAAAAAAGTGCTTGTGCTGGTACAGCCAGTGCGCAATGCGGTGGTACACCAGAATGTGGAATCCCGGGTACAGCAGCATTACCTCCAGCACGCTGCGTGCGGCGGGGTCCTTGCGCTGGATGTTCCGCGCGTCCTCAAGTAAACCCATGCGGAAAACCTCTCTTTCCCATAAACACCCGCCCACGCGGCGGGGCTCTCCCTTTTACCGTATTATAATAGCACAGCAGGAGACGAAAGTACAGTGCTGCACTAGGGATTGTGGAACAAAATGGCAGTTATTTTGCCGCGTGACTCGGGTTTTGGGTAGAGTGTCCAAAATTCGGCGAGAGATACCAGAAACCTTTTAGCACCTGTTTTTGCGCACAGCCATTGACACATTTTGCGGTTCTATGATAAAATAATACGAATGAAAACGCAACCATCAAGAAAAGGAGAAACACCATGCTGTGCAGCGCCCAGAACCCGAAACTGAACAAGCAGTTCGCGTCCGGTTTTGCCGTGGCTTCGTTGTTTCCTTTTTTTGCGCAATGAGCTTTTCCCTTTGCGGGGAAAAGTTTTTTTTTGCCCGTTTTCGGGCGCCTGACACACAAAAATATCATTACAGGAGGGAACCGCGATGCTGCTGACAAACGCTGTGAACACCGAGGGACGGCCGCTCGAGATCTATGTAAAGGATGGCAAAATCGCTGCCGTAGGGCAGGATCTTTCCGCCCTTGCCGCCGAGAACGAGACGGTGGTGGATGCCGGTGGGCTGACTGTGCTGCCCGCATTTGTGGATCTGCACTGCCACTGGCGCACCCCGGGCTTTGAGTACAAGGAGGACATCGAGACCGGCAGCCGCGCCGCTGCCGCCGGCGGCTACACCTTTGTAAACCTGATGCCCAACACCAAGCCCGTCTGCTCCTCTGCCGCACAGGCCATGATGGTGGAGCAGAAAGCTGCCGAGGTGGGGCTGTGCGATGCAAACCAGACCGTCTCCATCACCGAGAACTTTGATGGCGTGAGCATCGACCACCTCAAGACCCTGCCCGCCAGCGTGAAGTTCATTACTGAGGACGGCCACGGCGTGCAGGACAACGCCACCATGGCACGGGCTTTTGCCATCTGCACCCAGAAGGACATCACGGTCATGAGCCACGCTGAGGATATGGAGATCAGCCCGTGGGACTACCGTCTGGCCGAGGATATCGAGACGGTGCGCAACTGCTGGCTGAGCGAGTACTACCAGACCCGGCTGCACATGTGCCATGTGTCCACCCGGGGTGCGCTGGACGCCATCCGCATGGCAAAGCTGCGGGGCGCACCCGTCACCTGTGAGGTGACCCCCCACCACCTGTGGTTCACCAACGACACCTGCGACTACCGGGTCAACCCGCCCATCCGCACCGCCGACGATGTGGAGGCGCTGGTGGAGGGCATCCGTACCGGCATCGTGGACGCCATTGCCACCGACCACGCACCTCACTCTGAGGAAGATAAGCTGAAGGGCATGGCCGGTATGGTGGGCAGCGAGACCGCCTTCGGCGTGTGCTACACTAAGCTGTGCAAGCAGGAGGGTCTGCCGCTGGAGCTGCTGGTGCACCTGATGAGCACCCGCCCCGCCGAGATCCTGGGTCTTGCCAAGGGTCAGCTGGAGCCGGGCTTCGATGCCGACTTTGTGCTGGTGGATCTGGACACCCCCTATACGGTGGAAAAGGAAAAGCTGCACTCCAAGAGCCACAACACCCCCTTTGACGGTGCACAGCTCTACGGCAAGGTGTTTGCCACCATCAAGGCCGGTAAGATCACCTATCAGGCTGAGGAGTAAAAAACGAAACCCTCTCTGAAGTTCCCCGAGGGGGGAGCTTCAGAGAGTACGGAAAGCAGTTTGCATATCACGAAAAGAAACAGTTGCCCTCAAGAGAAAAAGCTCCCCCCTCGGGGGAGCTGGCGCGCAAGCGCCTGAGAGGATTCTACAATACGACTTACAGGAGGACACCCAAATGACGAACATGGACAAACTGTACGAAGCTGTGGAAGCCCGCGGCCCGGTGTGCGTGGGTCTGGACACCGATTTCAGCTACCTGCCTGCCGATTTTGTGGACAGCACCCTGACCAAGGGCGAGAACATCGTGCGCTTCAACAAGAAGCTCATTGATGCCACCAAGGCTGTGGCCGGCTGCTACAAGGTGCAGATCGCTTACTATGAGTCGCTGGGCATGGAGGGCATGAAGGCCTACGCCGACACCCTGAAGGCTGTGCGCGAGGCCGGTGTGCCGGTGATCGCGGACATCAAGCGCGGCGATATCGCCAAGACCGCCGAGATGTACGCCATGGGTCACTTCACCGGCGATTTTGAGAGCGATTTCGTTACGCTGGCACCCTACATGGGTCTGGACTCCATCAGCCCCTATCTGCCCTATGCTGAAAAGCAGGGCAAGGGTATGTTCGTGCTTTGCCGCACCTCCAACGGCGGTGCCAAGGACTTTGAGTACGAGAAGCTGGCTGACGGCCGCCACGTCTACGATCTGGTGGGCGACAAGCTGAACGCGCTGGGCAAGGACTACATGGGCGAGCACGGCTACTCCTCCATCGGTCTGGTCATCGGCGGTACCCACATCGAGGAAGCCACCGAGATCCGTGCAAAGTATCAGGACAGCTTCTTCCTGATCCCCGGCTACGGCGCACAGGGCGGCAAGGCCGAGGATATTGCCCAGTACCTGACCAAGGGCAACGGAGGCGTGGTCAACTCCAGCCGCGGCATCCTGCTGGCTTACAAAAAGCAGCCGGGCACTGCCTTTGACGAGGCCGCTTACAACGAGTGTGTGAACATGAAGGAGGCCATTGCTCATGCGTGCAGCCTGCTGTGAAGCCACCGTCCTGCGCAATGAGGTCATTGCCCCGGACATCCGCCTGCTGACCGTGGTGTGGCCGGACCGTGACCACGCCCCCCACGCAGGCCAGTTCTTCACCCTGCGCTCCTGGGGCGCAGACGAGGCCCCCTTCCTGTCCCGTCCCATCAGCGTGCACCGCTGGAACCCGGACAGCAGCACCATCGAGTTTTTGTATCAGGTGGTGGGCGAGGGCACCGAAAAGCTGGCACAGCTCAAGCAGCAGGATACCTTCCAGCTTACCGGCCCCATGGGCAACGGCTTTGATGTGCCGGACATCCTGAGCAAGTATAAAAAGATCGCCGTGGTGGGCGGCGGCATCGGCACCGCGCCCATGTTCCAGCTTACCCGCGAGCTGGCCGCTGCCGGGGCAAAGCCGGATGTGTTCTTTGGCTTCCGCGACACCCCCTACTGCATGGAGGAGTACCGCAGCATCGCAAACCTTGTAAAAGTATCCACCGACACCGGTGCGGTGGGCTTCCATGGCTTTGTCACCCAGCTGTACGACCCCGCCGATTACGACGTGGTGCTGGTGTGCGGCCCCACCGTGATGATGAAGAACGCCGCCCGCCTGTGTGCGGAAAAAGGCACCCCCTGCTTTGTGAGCATGGAAAAGAAGATGGCCTGCGGCATTGGTGCCTGCCTTGGCTGCACCTGCGAAACCAAGGGCGGCGAGGGCAAAAGCGTGTGCAAGAACGGCCCTGTATTTGACGCAACGGAGGTGTTCTTCTGATGGCAGACCTGAAAACCAACCTGCTGGGCTTTGTGATGAACAGCCCGGTCATCGGCGCATCCGGCACCGTGGGCTACGGTGTGGAGTACGAGGAACTGGCCGATTTTGCAAAGATCGGCGGCATCTCCGGCAAGGGACTTACCCTGCACGGCCAGTACGGCAACAAGGGCGAGCGCCTGTGGGAGACCCCCTCCGGCCTCATCAACAGCATCGGCCTGCAGAACCCCGGCGTGCAGCACTTTATTGACGTGGAGCTGCCCGAGATGCTGGAACTGAAGCAGAAGTACGGCACGGTGGCCATTGCAAACCTTGGCGGCCACAGCGAGGAAGAGTATGTGGAAGGCGCTGCGATGCTGAGCGAAAGCGCAGTGGACATCGTGGAGCTGAACATCTCCTGCCCCAACGTCAAGGTGGGCGGCATGGCCTACGGTGTGAAAGCCGAAGCTGCCGGTGAGGTGGTGCGCATGGTGCGCGCTGCCTGCAAAAAGCCCCTGATGGTCAAGCTGAGCCCGCAGGCCGAGAACATCCCCGAGATGTGCAAGGCTGTGGAGGCCGCCGGTGCGGACGCCATCAGCCTGACCAACACCTTCCAGGCCTGCGCCATTGATCTGGAAAAGCGCCGCCCGGTGTTCAACAACATCTTTGCAGGTCTGTCCGGCCCGGCGGTGCGCCCTATCGCTCTGCGCATGGTATGGCAGGCCGTGGGTGCCGTGAACATCCCGGTGGTGGGTCTGGGCGGCATTGCCACCGGCCGTGACGCACTGGAGTTCATCATGGCAGGTGCCACCGCAGTGCAGGTGGGCGCCGCAAACTTTGCAAACCCCCGCGCGATGGAGACCATTGCGGACGAGATGGCAGCATGGATGGACAAGAACGGTGTGAAAACGCTGGACGAGATCCGCGGCTGCGCCCGTCATGCGGAATAAAAACTGATATATCCATAAAATATCTACAATTATGCGCATAAAATAAAACTTGGCGCATAAATTTGCAAATAACGCAAAAGCGTGGTACAATACCACCCAAAGGAATATACACCACTGAAAAGAGAGGGAGAAGTACAATGAGTGAAGCACTTGAAATTCTGAAGAGCTGTGACGCATTTCTGGAGGGTCACTTCCTGCTGTCCTCCGGCCGGCACTCCGGCGCATACTGCCAGATGGCTTATCTGCAGCAGTACCCGGACCGCTGCGCCGAGGTGATGAAGGCTGTGGCCGACAAGGTCAAGGAGATGGATGTGGACGTCATCGTCGGCCCTGCCATGGGCGGCATCGTGTACGCCTACGAGCTGGCCCGCCAGACCGGCAAGCGCGCTATCTTTACCGAACGCGTGGACAACGTGATGTGCCTGAAGCGCTTTGCCATCCACCCGGGTGAAAAGTGCATCATCGCCGAGGACGTGGTGACCACCGGCATCTCCTCTCTGGAGACCAAGCGTGTCATCGAAGAGGCCGGCGGCATCTGCCTTGGCATCACCTGCGTGGTGGACCGCACCAAGCCTGAGGCTCCGTCTCCCATCCCCATTCTGGCCAGCGCCCTGAAGCTGGATCTGCCCAACTATACCCCGGAGGAGTGCCCCATCTGCAAGGAGGGCAAGCTGCCGCTGGTGCACCTGGGCAGCCGCAAGATGAAGCAGGAAGCAAAGCAGACCCTGTAAACTGAAAGCTTTTGTTGAAACGAGGAAAACTATGAACGCATATCTTCTTTTGGCAAACGGCATGGTCTTTGCCGGACAGTCCGTGGGCGCGCAGGGCGTGACCGTGGGCGAGGTGGTGTTCGCCACCGGCATGGTGGGCTTTCAGGAGACCCTGACTGACCCCAGCTACTACGGCCAGATCATCACCCAGACCTATCCCCTCATCGGCAACTACGGCATGAACCACGATGATATGGAGTCCGACCGCATTTGGGCAAAGGGCTACATCGTGCGCGAAGCCTGCACCACCCCCTCCAACTGGCGCTGTGAGGAGACGCTGGACAGCTTTTTGAAAAAGAACAATACCATCGGCATCGAGGGCATTGACACCCGCCACCTGACCCGCATCATCCGGGAAAGCGGCGTGATGAACGGCGCTATCCTGACCACCTTTGACCCCGCCGACCCGGCCAATAAGGCCGAGACCGAGGCCCTGCTGGCCGAGATCCGCGCCTACGCCGTGACCGATGCTGTGAAGAACGTGACCTGTGCAGCCCCCGAGGTGTTCAACCCGGAAGGCGAGACCCACATTGTGCTGATGCACTACGGCTGCAAGCGCAACATCGTGCGCTGCCTTGTCAAGCGCGGCTGCAAGGTGACCGTAATGCCCGCCTTTGCAACGGCAGAGCAGATCAAGACTCTTGCCCCGGACGGCATCATGCTGTCCAACGGCCCCGGCGACCCCGCCGAGCCGGTGGAGGTCATCGAGAACCTCAAGCACATCTTTGAGCTGAACATCCCCACCTTCGGCATCTGTCTGGGTCACCAGCTGTCCGCACTGGCAGCCGGTGCCAAGACCATGAAGCTGAAGTACGGCCACCGCGGTGCCAACCAGCCTGTGACCGACTTTGAGTCCGGCCGCACCTTTATCACCAGCCAGAACCACGGCTATGCGGTCGTGGGCGAGGAGCTGCCCGCCGAGATGGGCGAGGTGGCACAGGTGAACGCCAACGACGGCACCTGCGAGGGCATCAAGTACAAAAAGTGGAACTGCTTTACCGTGCAGTTCCACCCGGAAGCAAACGGCGGCCCCAAGGACACCGAATTCCTGTTCGACCGCTTCCTGAACAACGTCAAAGCAGCAAAGGAGGCACGCTGAAATGCCGAAGGACCCCAGAATCAAAAAAGTGCTGGTCATTGGCTCCGGCCCTATCATCATTGGTCAGGCTGCGGAGTTTGACTACTCCGGCACGCAGGCCTGCCGCGCCCTGAAAGCAGAGGGCATCGAGACCGTTCTGCTGAACTCCAACCCCGCTACCATCATGACCGACCCGGACGTGGCCGACCATGTGTATATCGAGCCCATGACGCTGGAAGTCGTGGAGCGCATTCTGGACATTGAAAAGCCGGACTCCGTGCTGCCCAACCTCGGCGGTCAGATGGGTCTGAACCTGTCCATGGAGCTGGCACGCTCCGGCTATCTGGACCGCACCGGCATCCGTCTGCTGGCCTGCAAGCCCGAGACCATCGACCGTGCCGAGGACCGCGAGCTGTTCAAGGAGACCATGGAAAAGCTGCACCAGCCCATCATCCCCTCTGAGGTGGTGGAGACGCTGCAGGACGCACTGGACTGTGCCGACCGCATCGGCTACCCGGTCATCGTGCGCCCGGCCTTTACCATGGGCGGCACCGGCGGCGGCATCTGCGAGACCCGCGAAAAGCTGATCGAGATCGGCACCAACGGCCTGCGCCTTTCTCCCATCCATCAGATCCTGGTGGAGAAGTGCATCGCCGGCTGGAAAGAGATCGAGTACGAGGTGATGCGCGACCACAAGGGCAACGTGATCACCGTATGTAACATGGAGAACCTCGACCCCGTGGGTATCCACACCGGTGACTCGGTGGTCGTGGCTCCCTCCCAGACGCTGACCGACCATGAGTACCAGATGCTGCGTACCGCCGCGCTGGATATCATCACCGAGCTGGGCATCGAGGGTGGCTGCAACTGCCAGTTCGCCCTGAAGCCGGACAGCTTCGACTACGCGGTCATCGAGGTCAACCCCCGTGTGTCCCGCTCCTCCGCACTGGCCTCCAAGGCTACCGGCTACCCCATTGCCAAGGTGGCGACCAAGATCGCCATCGGCTACACGCTGGACGAAATCACCAACGACGTCACCGGCAAGACCTGCGCCTGCTTCGAGCCTGCGCTGGACTACATCGTGGTCAAGTACCCGAAGTGGCCCTTTGATAAGTTCGTCTACGCGGACAAGTCTCTGGGCACCCAGATGATGGCTACCGGCGAGGTGATGAGCATCGGCAACAGCTTCGAAGCTGCCATGATGAAGGCAGTTTCCTCCATTGAGCTGGGCATGGACACCCTGACCCACAAGCCCTTTGAGGAGCTGACCGACGAAGAAGTAGTGGAGCACATGCACGTTCAGGACGCCGAGCGCGTGTTCTGCGTGTACGAGGCGCTGAAGCGCGGCATCGACCACAAGGTCATCTACGATATCACCAAGATCGACTGGTGGTTCCTTGATAAGATGCAGCATCTGGCAGATCTGGAAAAGGGTCTGGCACAGTGCAACGGTGTGCTGTCTCTGGAGCAGTACAAGACTGCCAAGAAGTACGGCTTCCAGGATAAGACCATCCGCCGTCTGGCACAGGTGGACACCCTGCCCGTGGAGAACTACCGCGCCGGCTTCAAGATGGTGGATACCTGCGCTGCCGAGTTCTCTGCCAACACCCCCTACTTCTACTCCACCTACGACGGCGACAACGAGGCTGCAAGCTTCATCGCCGAGAAGGAAGCCGAGACCGCTGCCAAGGGTGAGCCTAAAAAGAAGAAGGTTCTGGTCTTTGGCTCCGGCCCCATCCGCATTGGTCAGGGCATCGAGTTCGACTACTGCTCTGTGCACTGCGTGTGGACTCTGAAGAAAAACGGCTGCGAGGCCATTCTGGTCAACAACAACCCTGAGACCGTTTCCACCGACTTTGATACCGGCGACCGTCTGTACTTCGACCCGCTGAACCCGGAGAGCGTGGACAACATCATTGCCACCGAAAAGCCGGATGCCTGCGTGGTGCAGTTTGGCGGACAGACCGCCATCAAGCTGGCTAAGCACATGGACGAGATCGGTCTGCCCATTCTGGGCACCCCGGCGGATGCCATCGACGAGGCCGAGGACCGCGAGCGCTTTGACGAGCTGCTGGAGCGCTGCAACATCCCCCGCGCCCCGGGCCGTACTGTGTTCAATCTGGACGAGGCTCTGGCCGCTGCCGAGGAGATCGGTCTGCCGGTGCTGATGCGCCCCTCCTATGTGCTGGGCGGTCAGAACATGATCGTGGCCTACAACAAGGCGGATATCATCGAGTACATGGGCGTTATCACCGAGCACGTTGACATGGATCACCCGGTGCTGCTGGATAAGTACATCATGGGTACCGAGTGCGAGGTGGACGCCATCTGCGATGGCGAGAACTTCCTGATCCCCGGCATCATGGAGCAGGTGGAGCGTACCGGCGTGCACTCCGGCGACTCCATCTGTGTCTACCCGGCACAGCACCTGACGCAGGACGAGATCGACACCATGGTGGACTATACCGGCCGCTTTGCCCGCGAGCTGCACGTCACCGGTCTGGTCAATGTGCAGTACGCTGTCTCCCATGGCCGTGTGTACGTCATCGAGGTGAACCCCCGCTCCTCCCGTACCGTGCCTTACATCTCCAAGGTCACCGGCGTGCCCATGGTGGATATGGCCGTGCGCTGCTGCTTGGGCGAGAAGCTGACGGATATGGGCTACGGCACCGGTCTGCACCCCAACGCCCCCTATGTGGCGGTAAAGGTGCCCGTGTTCAGCTTTGAAAAGCTGCACGCCGTGGATACCCAGTTCGGCCCCGAGATGAAGTCCACCGGCGAGGTGCTGGGTATTGCGCCCAACTACCACGACGCCCTGCTCAAGGGTCTGATCGGTGCAGGCTATACCTTCAAGACTCCCGGCCCGGGCAGCTGTTGCATCTTCACCGTGAAGGACAGCGACAAGCCCGAGTTCGTGGATATTGCATGGAAGCTGAAGGATATGGGCTATAAGCTCTACGGTACCTCCGGCACCTGTGCATGGCTCAACAAGCACATGGTCCCCTGCAACGAGGTGCGCAACATCTCCGGCGAGGCACCCAACATCGTGGATCTGCTGCAGAGCGGTCTGGTGGACTATGTGTTCTCCACCAGCGCCAAGGGCCGTGACCCCCGGCGCGATTCTGTCCGCCTGCGCCGCAAGGCCGTGGAGCTGAGCATCCCCTGCATCACCGCAGTGGATACCGCCGCTTCTCTGGTGGACTGCCTGCGCAGCGAGCACAGCCTGGCAAACATCCCGCTGGTGGATATCGCCACTCTGTACCGCGGCAAATAAGCCCTGAGACCCGCATAAAATAGTTCTGTACAGCGCCTGCCGAAACGGTGGGCGCTGTATTTGTGCGGGGTGCACGGAACTGAATGCGGTTCGTGTGCAATAAACTGCATTTCGTGCGCAATCCATCGAAAACAGTGCGATAAATATGTTATACTCAACAACGCAAAATTTGCCAAAAGACGTTACTTTTGGACATTCCAGGAGGATATCGATACATGACCCGTTCCCAGATGATCGAAACCGTGGCACGCAAGACCGGCTTTACCGAAGCTCAGGTCGAGACCACGATGGATGCAATGTTTGACCAGATCGCGGACTGCCTGCGCGCTGACGAAAAGGTGACCATCGCCGGCTTTGGCCGCTTTGAGATGCGCCCCCGCAAGCCGAAGGCTTACACCAACCCCAAGACCAAGGTCTCCAGCCAGCTGGAGTCCACCTCCATCCCCGGCTTCAAGGCCAGCGGCCGCTTCAAGCAGAAGTTGGAAGCCGGCAAGAAGAGCGTGGAAGAGACCGCCTGATCCCTGCATAATGAGAACCGTACCCGTGACCCCGGGTGCGGTTCTTTTTGTTTCTCTGCTGACAAGCGCGGCATTTCATGCTATACTTGTTGCAACGAGAAAAAACGCCACAAAGAACGGAGTTGTCCAAATGCTTTACAGCGAGTTGCAGTGCAGCGAAGCCATCCACAAGGCTGTGGAACGCATGGGCTTTGCCGAAATGACCGAGATTCAGGAAAAGACCATCCCCCTCATGCTGGCCGGGCATGATGTCATCGCCAAGGCACCCACCGGCACCGGTAAGACCTGTGCCTTCGGCATCCCGGTGGTGGAGCATATCCAGCCGGAAAATAAATATCCGCAGGCCGTCATCATGGCACCCACCCGGGAGCTTGCCCAGCAGATCGCGGAGGAGCTGACCAACCTTACCTACTTTATGCCCGAGGTGCAGGTGGCCTGTGTGTACGGCGGTGCCAATATGGAAAAGCAGGCAAAGCGTCTGGCCGAGGGCTGCCAGATCGTGGTAGCTACCCCGGGACGGCTGATGGACCACTATAAACACCACAGCATTGATATCTCCCATGTGACCCAGATCGTGCTGGACGAAGCCGACGAGATGCTGAACATGGGCTTTTATAAGGATGTGCGCCACATCATCGAGATGATGAAGGCACGCAAGGCGCTGTCCATGTTCTCCGCCACCATCAGCCGTGAGGTGATGGATATCGGCTGGCTGTACCAGCATAACGCCGAGGAGATCACCGTGCAGCCCCGGGAGGAAAGCCAGCCCAAGATTACCCAGTATATGCTGGAAACCTCCGGTCGCAACAAGCTGTCGGATCTGGCACAGATCATCATCGGCGAGGGCTACAAGCGGGTGATGGTGTTCTGCGATACCAAGTTCAACACCGCCACGCTGGCAAACCAACTGGCACGGCTGGGCTTCTCGGTGGACTGCCTGCACGGTGACCTCTCCCAGAAGGAGCGCAACCAGATCATGCAGGCCTTCCGGGACGGCAAGCTGGCCATTCTGGTGGCTACGGATGTGGCTGCCCGCGGTATTGACGTCTCGGACGTGGATGCCGTTATCAACTACGATGTGCCCAGCGAGAACGAGCACTACACCCACCGCATCGGCCGCACCGGCCGCGCCAAAAAGGAGGGCGTAAGCTACCTGTTCTATGTGCCGGAGGAAAAGAAGCGTGTGCAGGAGCTGCTGCGCCTGACCCGCAACACCGACCTGTGCACCCCGGTGCACTTTGACTTCAACCACGAGCATATCGTGGTGGAGAAAAAGCAGGACAACGCCGACCGTTTCCAGATCAAGTGCTATTTTTAAAGGAAGGAGCTGCTGTACGACCTTGTGCGGCGGCTCTTTTTGCAAAAAGGCTTGACCTTCCCCTTTGTGGAAGGTGTAGAATACTCCCGTAAGGAGGGGGGCGTGACCCATGAAGATCAACGAAGTGGAAGCCGCCGTCGGCGTGACCAAAAAGAACATCCGCTTTTACGAGGAGGAGGGGCTGATTAGCCCCAGCCGGGAGCCGGGCAACGGCTACCGCAGCTACTCGCAGGCGGACGTGGAGCGCCTGCGCCGCATCAAGCTGCTGCGCAAGCTGGACGTGCCGCTGGCAGAGATCCGGGAGATGCTGGAAGGGCAGTGCACGCTGGCCGAGGGCATGAGCCTGCAGCTGGAACGTCTGCGCAGCCGCCGCGCCGACTTGGAAGAAGCAATCGGCTTCTGCGCGCTGCTCCAACAGGAGAACGGCCCTCTGGAACAACTGGATGTGGAACAGACGCTGGCGCGCCTGACCGCACGGGAAGAACAGGGAGTGACCTTTGTGAACATTGAACGTACCGACCAAAAGACCCGCCGCATTCGGGGCGCCTGCATTGGTGCTGCCCTTTTTGTGGCTATGATGGCCTTTATAATGGCCACCATGGGCTGGGCAGTTTACACCGACCCGCAGGATGCCCCGCCGCTGCCGCTGCTGGTGGTGATGTTCGGCATCCCGGCGGGCTGCATCGTGGGCACCCTGAAGGTGCTGCTGGATCGGATCGAAGAGATCGGAAAGGGAGAAGAAGATGCTTATCGTAACTATTAACGAAATCCCGGGCAAAAAGCTGGAAGCGCTGGGCGTGGTGCGGGGCAGCACGGTGCAGAGCCGCAACCTCGGCCATGACATGATGGCCGGTTTCCGCACCCTTGTGGGCGGCGAAGTGACCGACTATGCCGAGATGCTTACCGAAGCGCGGCAGATCGCTACCGGACGTATGGTCAAGGACGCGGAAAGCCTTGGCGCGGATGCCATTGTGGGAATGCGATACGCCTCTGCCAGCGTCATGCAGGGCGCGGCAGAGGTCATCGCTTACGGAACGGCGGTGAAGTTTGTATGACAGCAAAAGAAAAACAGGGCTTCGGCCTGTACTTCCTGTTCGCCTTCGGCATGGCGTGGCTGTGCCAGGTCGGCGGCTGCATAGCACTTTTGCAGCAGAATAACGCTGTGCTGTATCAGCTGGCGCTCATCGTTACCATGTTCTGCCCGCTGCTGGCGGTTCTGCTGGTGCAAAAGGCCTTTCTGCGCCAACCTACCGGCATTGGCTGGAAGGTGCAGGGCAAGCGGCGGTTCTGGCTGGCGGCATGGTTCGGCCCGGCGGTGCTCACCCTGCTGGGTGCGGTGCTGTATTTTGCGGTGTTCCCCTCCCGGCTGGACTTTTCCGGCAGCTGGCTGGTAGCCGCCTACGGCGGCGAGATGGACGCCCAGACTCTGCGCAGTCAGCTGGGGGTCTCCACCCTCGGCTACCTGTTGCAGAATGGCCTGTTTGCGGTGCTCCTTGCCCCGGCCATCAATATGTTCCCCGCGCTGGGCGAGGAGGTCGGCTGGCGCGGCTACATGATGCCCCGCCTGAAGGAGCAGTTCGGTCTGCTGAATGGCCGCCTGCTGGGCGGCGTTGTGTGGGGCATCTGGCATTGGCCGCTGATGCTGCTGGTGGGCTACGAGTACGGCACCGACTATTTGGGTGCCCCCCTGCTGGGTCTGGTGGTGTGGTGTGTGGTCTGCTTTGCCCTGAACACCCTGCTGGATATCCTCTATGAGAAAACGGAGAGCATCTGGGTGCCTGCCATTGCACATGGAGCGTTCAATGCCATTGCAGCACTGCCGCAGGTGCTGGTCACCCCGGTGGATGCTTATTATAATGTACTGGGTCCCATGCCCATTGGCCTGATCGCCGCGCTGCCGATGCTGGCAACTGCTGTCTGGCTGACCCTGCGGGAGATGAAGCAGGAAGAAAAGAACTGAATCCCAAGGCAACAGCCGCTGCACTTTTTGTGCGGCGGCTGTTTTTGCGCAGAAATAGTGGAAGAAAGGTCAAAACATCCCCTGAAACTGAGCGAAAAACTGGATGATGTATACAAAGCGCAAAAAAAGGCAAAAAAAATGTAAAAAAGGCTTGCAAAAGTGGTTGCGGTATGGTACTATATGTGAGCGCCAAGCGCTGAGACAAAAGAATGACTTCTCAAAGCCTCAGCAGGAAGCCCTTGAAAAGAACCAATAGACGCTGAAAAACACCAGTT
>OLIV01000485.1_pt1 | contig 24601 bp, 20 predicted proteins | sample 1601411 | NCBI WGS metagenome assembly OLIV01 (sample SAMN03922450, study PRJEB24848) | human gut metagenome | isolation source: stool sample | host: Homo sapiens | place: Germany | collected 2009-11 | reverse complement strand
AAGTGGCAGAGGGAATAAGACAAGCACATTTTGAGACATCTCATTTGCAATATAACGATGAAAATGCATTGAGTTATACGATATCACTTGCGTTATATGCTGCAAGAAACTTTTACACTGTTCACAGAGAATTGGCGGGAGGACAAGGATTTGCAGATCTTGTATTTCTTCCTAGAAAAAAATTCCAGGAAAAACCTGCACTTGTGGTAGAACTTAAATGGAATGAAAGCGCAAACGGTGCAATTGAACAGATTAAGAAGAAAGAATATTGTAAAAGTTTAGAGGAATACAAAGGAAACATACTTCTTGTAGGAGTAAATTACAATAAAAAAACGAAGAAACATGAATGTATAATAGAGGAAGATATTAAGTAAAAGGAAACGAACCTCTAGTGAAAGTAAGTTAAAAAAGACGGGAATGGTGAATGGAACTCATCATTACCCGTCTTTTTCAAACTACGCCAAAAACAACGCATACAGTATCACAAGAATACCAAGCACGATTCTGTAATATCCAAATACTTTGAAATCATGTTTCTTAATATATCCCATCAGGAATTGAATAACGATAATAGAAGAAACAAATGCTGTTACCATACCAATCAGAAGAATTATTGCCTCTGTTCCGGTAAAGTTCAGGCCAAACTTCACAAGCTTCAGAAGACTTGCACCGAACATAACCGGAATCGCAAGTACGAAAGTGAATTCAGCAGCAACGGTTCTGGATACTCCAAGGATCAAAGCACCGACAATTGTTGCACCGGATCTGGATGTTCCAGGGAAGATTGCAGCGATCAGTTGGAAAAGTCCAATCAGAAATGCAGTCTTATAAGTAAGTTCGTCCATACTGTTGATCTTCGCAGGTTTGCCCTTGTGATTATTCTCAACAATGATAAATGCGATACCGAAGACAATCAGAGCAATCGCAACGCAAGGGTAATTGTAAAACCATTTCTCAAACAGATCATTGAACGGCATTCCGATCACGATCGCAGGGATACATGCAACAAGGACTTTCAGCCAGAGGATAATGATATCCATCTTCACATAACTTAAAATTCCATTTCCGGATTTCATTTTTCTATGTGCATGTTTTGCCTGACGGCGTCTGACCGTGTGACTTCCTTCTGGTGCACCAAATGGGAAGATCTGGTTCCAGAATAAGATGACAACGGCAAGAATCGCACCTAACTGGATCACAACTTCAAACATACTGTAGAATTCTTCGGAAACATCTAATTTCACAAACTGATTCAAAAGGATCAGATGTCCGGTGCTGCTGATCGGCAGCCATTCTGTGATTCCTTCCACAATTCCAAAGAGGAAGGATTTTAAAAATTCAATCATTCTTAATTTATACTCCTTTTTATTGATGGATTGCAGCTATACTAAGAGATTCTAGTACTAAATGCAATCATTTTTGTGCAGCTACACTTATGTTCTAAAGTGGCTCACGGTTTCTTATTATAAAACGTTGATGAAAGATGTGCAAGAAATAGAAAGTATTTAAATTGTTAAATCGTCGATTTAAGAAATTCCTAATATTTTTCCAATCTATCTCTTAAAAACCATCAAGTATCATGTATACTATAGTTAGAACTTGATCATGTGATAATTATGTTGCTGCGCTGTTATCGGTGTCAGCAATTATCGAGGGGTATGTAAAATGTATAAAATATTAGTATGTGATGACGATAGAGAAATCGTAGAAGCAATCGAAATTTATCTTTCTCAGGAGGGATATCAGATTTTAAAAGCATATGACGGAATCGAAGCACTGGAGATTTTGGAGAAAGAGGAAGTGAATCTTCTGATCATCGATGTCATGATGCCAAGACTTGACGGAATCCGAGCGACATTGAAGATCCGCGAGAAGAACAGTCTGCCAATCATTATTTTGTCTGCGAAGTCAGAAGATACCGATAAGATTCTTGGACTCAATATCGGTGCGGATGATTATGTGACAAAGCCGTTCAATCCGCTGGAACTTGTGGCACGAGTGAAATCACAGCTGAGAAGATTTAACGAGCTTGGCGGAACAGCACAGGAGCCAAAAGAGACGATTTATAAGGTAGGTGGCCTTCAGATCAATGATGATCTCAAGCAGGTAACAGTAGACGGAGAATTTGTGAAACTGACACCGATTGAATACAATATCCTTTTGCTTCTGATGAAGAATCAGGGAAAAGTATTTTCAATCAATCAGATTTATGAATCCATCTGGAATGAAGAGGCAATTGGTGCGGATAACACAGTTGCAGTTCACATTCGTCATATCAGAGAAAAAATAGAGATCAATCCGAAAGATCCACGTTACCTGAAAGTAGTCTGGGGTGTCGGATATAAAATCGAAAAAGCATAAGAAAGGGTTAACAATGAAGAAATGGTACAGGAAGACCGTGACAAGGACAATCGTTCTTGTTGTGGCGATTCTTAGCGGAGCATTGCTTGTGACAAATTTGCTTTCTCTCCTGACACTGGCGGGTGGAATGAGTTTGTCACAGATTCAAAAGATGAATACACAGTCTTTTGAAGAATCCGAAGAATTCAGCAAGATGGTCGAAAGTTACATGTACGATGTACAGGAGAAGCTTTATCTGCAGAATCTTTTTGAAAGTGATGGCGCCTACAATCCGAAAAAACTGGTGGATGTAATGGAACTGTCGAAGAAGGGAAAGATATCTGAGACGAATCTGTCCGGCGTCACGTACACAATGGAAGAGCTGGTGAACTGGGGCGAAACTTACAGTGGGACAGATAACGACAATCTTTACAAACAGAATGGCGTGATCGTCTGCCAAAAGCCAGACGGAAATTATTACTACTATTATACGAATGATTTCTTTTCTCTTGTAAATGCAGGAAAACTTCAGTTCCAGATGGGCGAGCAGGACAGAGATCAGTTCCTGGCAGGATTGCAGGCAGGTGAATTTACAACTTCCGGATATTATACATTTCAGATTACAGATGAAAATGGTGATCTGCTTTATACAGACTGCTGGAATTTTGGCCAGTCTCTGATAGAGAAATACGCACCGGTTGAGGCAGATAATCTGCTTCAGGTTGTAAATAACAATCCACAGTTAAATGGAAGATTGTCGCTGGTTTACGATAATATAGCCACAGCATTGCAAACAATCTATGAAGACTGGCAGGATTATGAAGGCGGTTGGGATTATCTGGAAGAGGGAAATACCAATTTTACCTATCTGTACGCAGATGAATCGACGAAGAAAGTTACTACAAATAAAGCAGAATATGCAAATTATGCGGATGTAAGAGATAGCATAGAGAATATAATAGCTTCTGCGTCTAAAAAATCTGTGAAATACATGGTGATCTATCCGGAGTTGAAAGATTTTAAGACGAATATGAATGTATCTTATTCTGATCAATGGCTTAATATTCGTTCTTATGGTTATTATTCCGGAGGAACAAAGTGGAAAGATGTTTTTGCAGTTGCGGTTGATACAAAATATCCGATTCAGGATCAATTTTACCAGAACAGTATTGAGTATCAGAATAATATTCCGCATATGAAAGCAGCATTGCATTTTATGATTTTCAGCGGACTACTCTTTTTGATCACAGTAGTGTGGCTGACATTGGGGGCAGGAGGAAAACCGCAGGATGAAGAACTGTATTTGTTAAAGTTCGATTCCTGGAAGACAGAGATTGCCGCTGCAGTTATTATTTTTGTCTGGGTGATTGGAAGTTATTTCTTTTTCGTAGCAGGAATCGATGGAATTCATATCTTATTTGATGGAATTACAGGGTTGTGTAGTTCCTATGGGGCTGTGGAAAGTGATACATTTATTCCGTCATCTTATGTTCCAAATGTATATATGCAGACTTTAAGTCTCGGAGAATCAGTGGGTGTATTTTCCTATGGAGTGTTCACATTTACTTGTTTCTTTGCCGGTTACCTCAGTCTGGTAAGAAGAATTAAAGCAAAGAGTCTGTGGGAGAACAGTCTGCTTCGAAGCTTCGGTATATTTATCGGGAAAATATTACGAGACATGAAGCTTACAAAGAAAACAGCAGGACTTTTGATTCTTTATTTCCTGTTTCAGCTTTTCGTACTTTTGGATAGAGATTTCTTCCTGGTGCTTCTGCTGCTGATCGCTGACGCAGTGCTATTCTATTACATGGTTGCAGATGTGATGGAGAAGAACCGACTGAGAAAAGGAATCCAGGAGATTGCTGCCGGAAATATGAGTTATCAGATTCCAATTGACGGACTGCATGGAGAGAATAAAACCATTGCATTGATGATCAACGGAATCGGAACCGGACTTAATAAAGCAGTTGCTGAGGCAATGAAAAACGAACGTCTCAAGACAGATTTGATCACAAATGTTTCTCATGATATTAAGACACCACTGACGTCCATTTTGAATTATGTAGGCATCTTAAGACAGACAGATCCGGCGGATCCGAAAGTTCAGGATTATCTGAATATTCTGGAAGAGAAAGCTCAGAGACTGAAGACATTGACAGAAGATGTAGTAGAAGCATCGAAAGTCAGCAGCGGGAATATTTCCCTGGAATATATGGATCTTGATCTGTCAGAAATGATCCAGCAGACACAGGGTGAACTCGAAGAAAAATTCGAGGCGAGAAATCTGGCAATCGTCACAGATCTTCCGGCAGAACCGGCTGTTGTGCATGTCGATGGAAGAAGAATGTGGCGTGTCCTGGAAAATATTTACGGAAATGCAGCCAAGTACGCAATGCCTGGAACCAGAGTTTACGCGACTCTGAAAACAGATGATACAAAGGTAAGATTTTCATTGAAAAATGTTTCCGAGCATCAGTTGAATATTCAGGCTGAAGAACTGACAGAACGTTTTATTCGCGGGGATATTTCCAGAAGTACGGAGGGAAGTGGATTGGGACTTTCCATTGCGAAGAGCCTTACAACGATGCAGGGCGGCACATTTGATCTGTATCTGGACGGAGATTTGTTCCGGGTAGATATTACATTTCCAAGAGTGAAAGCAAAAGGAAATGCTGCCGGGGCAACAGAGGAATCGAAAAAGAAATCATCAAGCGGTGTATCTTGACATTCTATTCGCGTTATGCTAACCTTTTTAAGGAATGAAAAGCAGTGATAAGCGAAACGCGATGAGGAAGAGAGTAGTCTGTAACAGATTCTACAGAAAAGTCCTGAAGGCTGTCAGGCCGGATGTTGAGAGGGATGGATGGAAGACAGATGAAGATGGCTTCTGAGCAGCGCAGATGAGCCTGAACAGAGTGAGCAAGTGAGTTGTTTAAGCGGCAATCTTGAATAAAAAGATCCGGGTTAGTCTGTGAAGGGATTCGCCCTTTATAGCGAAGAGTATCAACAGTGAGAAATGCCGTAGTATTCAAAGTGGTTTTGATTAACAAAGCAGTTTTTACTAACGAAAGTGCAGATACTCATAGAGGTTTCTTTCCGCGAGGAAGGAACGAAGAGAAGTGGTAACACGAAAGTAGGATTCGTCTTCTCAGGGATGCAAGTCTCTGGGAGGGCGTTTTTTAATGTATTAGGTTCTTTCCTAATATATTAAAAACGCTCCGCTAGGGATGTTCCGGAAAATTCAGAAAAAATCGTATTAGTAATCACTGAAAGTTGAGAAAAGAATCCCACATTGTGGGAAAAGGAGGCAGACAAATGTCAGAAAAACCAAAATATTATATAACAACAGCGATTGCCTATACATCAGGTAAACCGCATATCGGAAACACATACGAGATCGTGCTTGCAGATGCAATCGCACGTTACAAGAGAAGCCAGGGATATGATGTATTCTTCCAGACAGGAACAGATGAGCATGGACAGAAGATCGAGCTCAAAGCCGAGGAGGCTGGAATCACACCAAAGGAATTCGTAGATAATGTATCAACAGAAATCAAAAGAATCTGGGATCTGATGGATACATCTTATGACAAATTCATCCGTACAACAGATGAAGATCATGAGAAACAGGTTAAGAAGATCTTCAAGAAACTTTACGACAAGGGAGATATTTACAAGGGACATTATGAAGGAATGTACTGTACACCGTGTGAGTCTTTCTTCACAGAGTCTCAGCTTGTAGATGGAAAATGTCCGGACTGTGGACGCCCGGTTCAGCCGGCAAAGGAAGAGGCATATTTCTTCAAAATGAGCAAGTATGCAGATCGTCTGATCGAGCATATCAATACACATCCGGAGTTCATCCAGCCGGTTGCCCGTAAGAACGAGATGATGAACAACTTCCTTCTTCCGGGACTTCAGGATCTGTGTGTATCCAGAACATCCTTCAAGTGGGGGATTCCGGTAGATTTCGATCCGAAGCACGTTGTATATGTATGGCTTGATGCTCTTACAAACTATATCACAGGAATCGGATATGATGCAGACGGAAACAGTACAGAGCAGTTCAACAAGCTGTGGCCGGCAGACCTTCATCTGATCGGAAAAGATATCATCCGTTTCCATACAATTTACTGGCCAATCTTCCTTATGGCACTTGATCTTCCACTTCCGAAACAGGTGTTCGGACATCCGTGGCTGCTTCAGGGAGACGGTAAGATGAGTAAGTCTAAAGGAAATGTTCTCTATGCAGATGAACTCGTTGATTTCTTTGGTGTAGATGCAGTTCGCTACTTCGTACTTCATGAGATGCCATTCGAGAATGACGGTGTTATTTCCTGGGAGCTGATGGTAGAGCGTCTGAACTCTGATCTTGCAAATACACTTGGAAACCTTGTAAACAGAACTGTTTCTATGACAAACAAATACTTCGGCGGAACAGTAGAAGATAAGGGTGTTGTAGAAGATGTAGATGCAGAATTGAAAGCAGTTGTAGAGAATGCTTCTAAAGCAGTTGATGCTAAGATGGCAGACCTCCGCGTTGCCGATGCGATTACAGAAATCTTCAATCTGTTCAAACGCTGCAATAAATATATTGATGAGACAACTCCTTGGGTACTCGGAAAAGATGAATCCAAGAAGGATCGCCTTTCTACAGTACTTTGGAATCTGATCCAGAGCATTTCTGAAGGTGCAAGACTTCTTGAATCTTTTATGCCTTCTACAAGTAAGAAGATCCTTGAGCAGCTTGGTAACGGACATGTAACAGAGAAACCGGAGATCCTGTTCCAGCGAATGGATCTCGAAGAGGTTATGAAGAAAGTTGAAGAACTTCATCCGAAGGTAGAAGAAAAGAAAGAGGAAGAAGCTGTTATCGACATTGAGCCGAAAGATGAGATCACATTTGAGCAGTTCGGAGCAATGCAATTCCAGGTTGGAGAGATCATTGCATGTGAGGCTGTAAAGAAATCCAAAAAGCTTCTCTGCTCTCAGGTAAAAGTTGGAAGCCAGGTAAAACAGATCGTATCCGGAATCAAAGCACATTACACACCGGAAGAAATGGTTGGTAAGAAAGTTATGGTTCTTGTAAACCTGAAACCTGCGAAGCTGGCAGGCGTACTTTCAGAGGGGATGCTACTTTGTGCAGAAGATGCAGAAGGTAACCTTGCACTGATGACACCGGAAAAAGAAATGCCGGCTGGAGCAGAAATCTGTTAATTAAAATATTTGAAAATTCAGACAATTACAACCAAAGCAGATAATAAATAAAAAATATAAAAAAATCAAATGAATATATTGACAAATTAGACGCCGAATGTTATTATATAACCATCAAAGAGAGAAAGAAATCTCCCAAAGATATTTAACTAAGAAGGCAAAAGTAACAGATGCCTGATTAGATTAAAAATACAAGTTCAACAGGAGGTCAGTCCCATGGACAGTATAGTTTCAGATTTTTATCAATATGTCAGTGGTATGATGAGTGAAGGTTCCTGTGAAGAAAGAGACCTTTGCCAAGCGTAAAAGTCCAGTAGAGAGAAAAGAAGATCAAAGATCGGAGAGTACGGAAACTGGAAGCAAAGAGAAAAAGATGAATCACTCATAGATGTATTGAATAAAAATACCGCATATAACATAGAATGAAAAATGTGTAAAGAAACATTGAAAGGACATGTTATAATCTCAGATTTGTTATAAAAGCAGGAATGACTTGACAGAAGATTTAATACATAAAGTATTGAATGGATATGAAAATCATTCAGGTGATAAAATAACGGACGACAAAGGTCTCACAGGAACGTAGAATCGAGAATAATCTCCGATACAAAATATAAAATTATAATAATATTACAATTAAATAACACTAAAAATGCACTTTCAAAAGGAATTGAAGGTGCATTTTTTTGACATTACAGACCTCATATGGTAGAATAATGAAAGAGTATCGGCTAGTGCCTAATGGACACATTCAGACCAAAACTAATATTTCAATGACAATGAGGTGAGTACAGTGGATAAGTATGAATATAAGTTAAAGACAGAAGAGATGCTGGAACTTATGGAAGATGGAGAATACAGAAAAGCAGCGGCAGCAGCAGATCTGATTGACTGGAAGCGTGTCCGTAACGCAGGGATGCTGATGAATGTCAGTGATATTTATGAGAAAACAAAAGAGTATCAGAAGAGCTATGATGTTATGAATCTTGCATATCGCCGTTCTGAAGGAAGCCGCAAGGTGATCTATAAGTTATGTTCTCTTGCAATTAAGACAAAGAATATAGATGAAGCAATCGACTATTATGACGAATTTATCCAGATTGCACCGAAAGATCCGAACAGGCATATCCTTAGATATCAGATCTTAAGAGCGCAGAGAGCGCCGATCGAACAGCAGATTGAGGCTCTGGAGGAATTTAAGAAGGCAGAATATATTGAAGAGTGGGCTTATGAACTGGCGAAGCTTTATCGCGAAGCAGGTATGATGACAGAATGTCTGGAAGAGTGTGATGATCTGATCCTCTGGTTCAGCGAGGGTAAGTATGTTTATAAGGCAATGGAACTGAAGATGCAGTATAAGCCATTGTCACCATCGCAGCAGCAGAAATATGATCACAGATATGAGAAGCTTTCTTCAGAGACAGAAGAAATACCGGATCTGGCTTCCTATTTAGGAGAAGACGAGGAAAAAGATTCTGCGTCAGAAGGAGCTGAAGCACTTGGAGATACAAGATCAATCGGGCTGACAGAACAGCCGGTGATGGAGAACGACAGTACTTCCGATGTGATTGACACGGATGCGGTTACTTTGGAAGCGGCAGAAGAGCCGGATGCCGAAGTAGAAAATCAGGAAGAAGCAGGAGTAGAAACAGCAGAAGTTATAGAAGTTTCCGAGGATGAGTCAGAAGTTCAGCCGGCAACGGTAGAGACAAGTGGAGATAAGAGAACACTTAGCAAAGATACTGCTTCCATACCGATTGTCAGTAAGAATCCGGTAAAACCAGTCAAGAAGAAACTTGGAGATACGATGCGGTTAGATGAAGCTCTACAGCAATTACTCAATCCGAAACCGGAAGTTCAGGCAGAACCGGGAGAAGAAGTCGAACCGGATATGACAGATCTGGAAGAGGATATTGCAGCAATTGAGGATGTAGAAGATCTTGAGATCGTGAATCAACTGACAGAAGAGAAGAAAGCTGAGGAAGCCAGTAAAGAACGAGTAGTTCCTTCAGGGATGAAAGAACTGATACCGGAATCGGAGACAGAAGAAGAGCTTATAGAACAGGCAGTGGAGGAGACTTCAGAAGATGTCCCAGAAGATGCAGTTGCTATAGAAGCAGAAGAAGCAGAACCGGAAGAGGAAGAAATCCTTGAAGCAGGGGAAGCAGAACCGGAAGAGGAAGAAATCCTTGAGGTAGAAGAGGCAGAACCGGAAGAGGAAGAAGTTCTTGAAGTAGAAGAGGCAGAACCGGAAGAGGAAGAAATCCTTGAAGTAGAAGAGGCAGAATCGGAAGAGGAAGAAATCCTTGAAATAGATGAAGCTGAGTCAGAAGATCTGACAGATGAATCAGAAGATTTGTCTGAGGTGGAGGAACTGATCTTAGAAACTGAAGTTGTCAATGATGAAGATGATTCAGAAGGAGCAGCAGTAAGAAAGACTATGGACAATAAAAATAATGAAGAACCAATTTTATCACCAGAGATACAGAAAATGATTGATGAGATTGAAGGTGTTATTCCGGAAGAGGAAGAAGTAGATGCAACAGTAAGTTCAGAAGAAGTTCTTGAGGTAGAAGAAGAACCACATGAAAATATGGGAGAGCTTGCGGATGATCTCAGACTCGGTGAGGATGAGTACGAAGATTATGATGCGTATGACTGGGATGATGCAGAAGAGTTTGACGAAGACGATATTTTAGCTGATTATGAAGAGTCAGATGACGATTTGTTGGATGATTATGAAGAGTCTGATGACGATCTGCCGGATGATTATGAAGACGCTGATGATGATCTGTTCGGTGAGGAAGAAGGATATGATGATCTGGATGCCTATGGTTATGAAGAAGACGATGAGGATGATGAAGTAATCAATCCAAGAGATCTTTTCACAGCGGAAGATAAGGTTTCAGATGATGATCTTCTTAGTCTGAATTCTTATGAAGAAGTGCCAAATTTTGAAGATGAATTCAGCGTGAATCCAGCTCATAGTGAGGAACCGGATGACAGAGAGATTCCGGATGAAGATGACGGAATTGATATCATGTCTGCGACGACACCATTGAGCCGTAAAGAGACTGCAAAATTGATCGCAACAGGTAAGACATCACCATTACCGTTAGATGAGATTGCAGATGCAATGTCTGATACAGGATTTATTGTACATGGTCGTTATGATCTTGAAACACAGAGTGGAATCGGTACAAGAGCAGGACTTACAGAGGAACAGAAAAAACTCTTCTCTTATTTTGTACCTGTGCGTGGTATGAGTGAGCAGCTGGTAGATGTACTTGAGCAGGATAAGAACTGTACAAACCGCAAAGGAACTTCCAGAACAGGAAACCTTCTGATTATTGGAAATAAAGGAAATGGAAAGACAGTCCTTGCTGTTGATGTTGTAAAGGCAATTCAGAAGCAGCGTGATATCCGTCAGGGTAAGGTTGCAATTGTGACAGGTGAGTCACTGAATAAGAAGAGAATCGGAGACATTTTCCGTAAATTGTACGGCGGTGCACTGATCATTGAAAAAGCCGGACAGATGAACGAAAAAACACTCGCCAAGCTGAACAAAGCAATGGAGCAGGATACAGGAGAACTTTTGGTAGTTCTTGAAGAGCAGAGAAAACCACTGGACAGACTTCTTTCTTCCAACAGAGAATTCAGAAGAAAATTTACTTCCAGACTTGAAGTGCCGATCTTTATTAATGATGAGCTTGTAACATTTGGACAGACTTATGCTCAGGAGAATGGTTACAGAATCGATGAGATGGGAATTCTTGCACTGTACAGTAAGATTGATTCTTTACAGAGAGAAGATCATGCAGTAACAGTAGCAGAAGTGAAAGAAGTGATGGATGATGCGATCGCTCATTCACAGAAAGCTTCTGCAAAGAAGCTTGTGAAGAGAGTATTTGGAAAGAATACAGATTCTTCCGACAGGATTCTGCTTTCAGAGAAAGATTTCAACATTTAATGACATATATTTGTTAAGAATTAATAGACAGTCAGTAAAACGACTGTCTATTTTTGTGCAATAATACATTTTCTCTTTCTTTTTTATACAGTATCAAGTATAATAAAACTATAGTGTTCAAGGGGAGAATGAAACTTTGTTACCAATTGAAAGATTCGGTAATGTGCCTTGATCTATAAGAAATTGTATGGTTTTTAAATCATTACAATCAGGAATATATTTGAGCAGTGAGGTGGCTTTATGGTTAAGAAAAACAGCACGAAGACGAAAGTGCAGCCTTATGAGATCGGAGAACTTGACCATTATCTTTTTGGGCAGGGAAATCATTATGAGATTTATAAAAAGATGGGTGCCCATGAGGTGACAAAGAACGGAAAAAGAGGAGTATATTTTGCGGTATGGGCTCCTCATGCAGTAAACGTTTCTGTAATCGGAGAGTTTAATGACTGGGATGAGACGAAAGATAAGATGAAGAGAGGGGAGCCTCTCGGAATATACACATGCTTCGTTCCGGAGGCGAAGAAAGGGGATTTGTATAAGTTCTGTATAGAGACACAGGCAGGTGAGAAGATCTATAAAGCAGATCCATTTGCTAATTATGCAGAGCTTCGACCGGGAACAGCATCCAGAATCACAGACATTTCTAATCTGAACTGGTCAGACAGTAAGTGGATGACAGCTCGTGAGAAGTGGGATAACAAAGAAGAACCAGTGTCTATTTACGAAGTGCATATGGGTTCATGGATGAGACATCCCGGAAGAGAAGATGAAGGATTCTATACATATCGTGAGTTTGCAGAAGCAATTACAAAGTATGTAAAAGAGATGGGATATACTCATGTTGAGTTGATGGGAATCGCAGAGCATCCGTTTGACGGTTCCTGGGGATATCAGGTAACCGGATATTATGCACCAACTGCACGCTATGGAACACCGGAAGATTTTGCATACATGGTGAATTATCTTCATAAGAATAATATCGGTGTTATTCTTGACTGGGTACCAGCGCATTTCCCAAAAGATGCACAAGGTCTGGCAGATTTTGACGGAACACCGACATTCGAATATCCAGATCCGAGAAAGGGCGAGCATCCTGATTGGGGAACGAAGGTTTTCAATTATGAAAAACCGGAAGTTTCCAACTTCCTTCTGGCGAATGCGTTGTTCTGGGTTGAACATTATCATGTAGACGGACTTCGTGTAGATGCAGTGGCATCTATGCTGTATCTGGACTACGGAAGAGAAGATGGACAGTGGATTCCGAATAAATTTGGCGGAAATGAGAATCTTGAGGCGATTGCATTCTTTAAACATCTGAACTCTGTAGTTTGCGGAAGAAATAAAGGCGTTATGATGATTGCAGAAGAGTCCACAGCATGGCCGAAGGTGACAGGATCTCCTGAGGATGACGGACTTGGATTTACTTTGAAGTGGAATATGGGATGGATGCATGACTTTACAGAATACATGAAACTGGATCCTTATTTCAGAAAAAATGCACATCATATGATGACATTTTCTATGGAATATGCATATTCAGAGAACTATATTCTTGTACTTTCTCATGATGAGGTTGTTCATCTGAAATGCTCCATGTTGAATAAGATGCCGGGAGAAGGATGGGATAAGTTCCGCAACTTGAAAGTGGCATATGCATTTATGATGGGACATCCTGGAAAGAAACTTCTCTTTATGGGACAGGAGTTCGCACAGCTTCGTGAGTGGAGTGAAGAGAGAGAACTGGATTGGTTCCTTCTTGCAGAAGAACCGCATCAGCAGATTCAGAACTGGTATAAAGATTTGCTTCATCTTTATAAGAAGAATAAGGCATTGTATGAGTTGGATAATGATCCGAAGGGATTTGACTGGATCAATAAGGATGATATCTTCCGGAGTATTTTCAGTTTCACAAGACATTCAAAGGATGGGAAGAAGAATCTGCTTTTTGTATGCAACTTTACACCGGTAGACAGACCGGATTACCGTGTTGGTGTTCCGAGAAGAAAGCAGTTTAAGCTTGTTCTTAACAGTGATGAGACAAAATACGGCGGATCAGGAGAGGAACGCCAATTGGTTTACAAGCCAGAGAAACAGGAATGTGATGGTCAGAAATATTCCTTTGCATATCCTCTTCCGGGATATGGTGTGGCAGTATTTGAGTATTAAGTTGTATGGTATGATATTTTCTACGAATAGATGGAACAGGAATTAGACATACATTGATTTGCCCCTGCATAGATTGTAAAAAACAAACTATGCAGGGGCTTTTCTATGAGAGAATATATTGAGGAGCGTGCAGTAGAAATTGCAAATTATATTATAGAAAATAATGCGACAGTGAGACAGACAGCAAAACAGTTTCGGATTAGTAAGAGTACGGTGCATAAGGATGTTACAGAACGTCTGCTTCAGATCAATCCATCATTGGCTCATGAAACGCGTAAGGTTTTAGACACCAACAAATCAGAACGTCACATCCGGGGAGGGCTCGCTACCAGAGAAAAATATTTACACTTGCATGCTTCCAATTATTGAAGTTAATGTTACAATAAAAGAGGATATTCAATCAGAAACACGGACATTGAGAGGAGACTGTTCAAATGCGGGTGGCAATCGTTGAAAGGGACGAAAAAGTATTAGAAGAACTGAAAAAAGGTTTAAAACGCGTAGATCCGAATTACGAGTTGGCGGGGATTGCAGGGAATGGACAGTCTGCATATGAGATGATAACAGTTATGCAGCCAAATCTTGTTATCATGGACATTGGGCTTCCGCGGATGAATGGGTTAAATCTTTTGAGAAAATTACGCACGGAAGGACGTGAGTTCCGTGTGATTATTATAACAAAGGATGAAGATTTTCAACAGGCAAAGCAGGCAATCGATCTGGGGGTGGACGGATATTTAGTACAGCCGTTCCGGCCGATGGAGCTTAAGAAGGCATTAAGCCGTATTCATGAAAAAATCAGGAATGAATATTGGATGCAGGCTTCTTTTACTGTTGAAAATATTCTGTTAAGCTGTAGATATGGAGAAATTATATCGAATCAGAAGTTAAATGAAATGACTATCCGGAAATATGGTTTTACAGTGGATGATCCTGGATATTTATTTACGGTTTCAATGGCAGACGAATACGAGGAGCAGAAGGAAAATATACGTGGATTTCTTGAAGAAATCTGTAGACGTGAGTGTGGATTTTCGGCATCTGTTATATGTTCGGATCAATGGAAAAAGGTGTACCTGATCATTTACCGGGTATATGAAGCTAGGAACTGGAAAGAATATTTTCAAAAAAATGTGGTTACAGGGTTATGTAGGAAGTTTCCGGGGACAATTATTTGTGTATGGATAGAGACAAAACAGCTGACAAAGCTGGAAGAGGCAATGATTCAGACAGGGAGCCTTATGGAATGGAATCTTCTTCAGCCACGAGGAGTTTTGATCTGTCAGCAGACAGTTGAGAAATTTGAAGTTGTTCCGGTGCGTTATCCGGTAGAATTAGAACAACGAATGCGGGAAATGATTTTCGATGAAAACAAGAAAGGAATTGCCAGACAATTTCAACTTGTTTGTGAGGAAATGAAAAGAGAAAAATATTTTCCAAAAGAAATAAAATACAGTATCATTCGTTTTTGTATGGCAGCTGGATTAAATTATAGAAATTATGGCGGGGAGATTGACGAAACAGAAATCCTGAGTCTTATGCAGCAGATTACCTATGCCATCAGCTGGAAACAGATAGAGAAAGCGATTCAAGGCTTGGAACGGATGATATCATATGAGCATAAATTTGAGCAGTACAGTACGCTTATCCAAAAAGCAATGGAAATTATAAGAAAAGAATATGACAGTGGTATTACATTGGAAGAAGCAGCGAGCCAACTTTATGTATCGGAAGAATACCTGAGTTCTCAGTTTAAGAAGGAGACAGGATATAATTTTACAGAAACTGTGAGGAAATACAGGATAGAAAAAATAAAGGAGCTTCTTAGGACAACAAAATATAAGATGAATCAGATTGCGGGGTTTGTCGGTTACTCTGATCCCAAATATATGAGTAAGGTGTTTAAAGAGGAGGAAGGAATTTTACCGACGGAATACAGACGTAACTCCAATGGGATTTCATAATTAGGAGTAATTTCATATTGCTTATAGAAAAAAGTAGAGAATAAGAGGCATATTTAATTAAAAAAATACACTTTTATAAAAAATTTCGCCCTTTTAAATATAAAAAATGTGCTATGATATATGTGAAAAGTGAAAAGGATTTCATAGCCGTTAAGGCAGAAAGAGGTGAAAAGAATGAGTACAATGAACATTACTTTCAAACACCCGGATGAGATTATTGATTTCTTGAACACAGTATGTAAATTTGACTTTAACATGGACATGAGAAGAGGACGGGCAGTAGTAGATGCGAAGTCATTACTTGGAATCATGAATCTGGGATTGAATAACGTGATTGAACTGCAGATGTATGCAGACGATTGCACAGAACTTGAAAGACAGCTAGAAAGATTTGCAGCATAAAATGGAACATAAAAATGGGATGTCGGGCATTTGTTCGGCATCTTTTTTGATATATTATACCCATAACAGTGGATACATAGAAAATGCGCACTGCGGTGTACGATGTAGGTGTCGCAAGCGACCACCGCAGGCGTAAGAGGGTGCTGAGGCACATTCTTTGTTCTGGATAGATCAGAAGGGGAATAATTACCGCGTATAGTAATAGAAATTGTGGATAAGATTTTATTTTACATAAACAAATACTTGTAAATCAAGACTTCCTCTACTATAATGAAGAACAGAAAAAAATATATAGATAAAGCAAGTAGTTTTGATTGGATTTTACAGGAGGGAAGATTTGAAGAAAGAATTAGTGATTGTCCTTGACTTTGGTGGACAGTATAACCAGCTGGTCGCAAGACGTGTCAGGGAGTGTAATGTATATTGCGAGATTTATTCTTATAAGACAGATATTGAAAAGATCAAAGCAATGAATCCGAAAGGAATCATTCTCACAGGCGGACCGAACAGCTGTTATGAGCCGGATTCACCGACTTATTCAGAAGAACTGTTCAAGCTTGGTATTCCGGTTCTCGGACTGTGTTATGGTGCACAGCTGATGTCACATGTACTTGGTGGAAAAGTTGAGCGTGCTGATGTAAGAGAATACGGTAAGACAGAAGTTCTTATTGATAAAAAAGACTCCAAAGTATTTGAGGGTGTTTCAGAGACAACAACATGTTGGATGAGCCATTTTGATTATATTTCAAAGATTGCTCCGGGATTTGAAATTACAGCACACACTGCTGACTGTCCGGTTGCAGCAGCTGAGAACGCAGCTGAGAAACTGTATGCAATCCAGTTCCATCCAGAAGTACTTCATACAGTAGAAGGAACAAAGATGATCAACAACTTTGTAAAAAATGTATGTGAATGTGCGGGCGACTGGAAGATGGATGCTTTTGTTGAGAATACAATTGCAGAGATCCGCGAGAAGGTTGGAAACGGAAGAGTATTGCTCGCACTGTCAGGTGGGGTTGACTCTTCAGTGGCAGCAGGACTTCTTTCCAAAGCCATTGGAAAACAGCTTACTTGTGTATTCGTAGATCACGGACTTCTTCGTAAAAATGAAGGAGATGAAGTTGAGGCAATCTTCGGACCAGAAGGACAGTTTGACCTGAACTTTATCCGCGTAAATGCGCAGGAAAGATATTATAACAAACTTGCAGGCGTTACAGATCCAGAAGCAAAACGTAAGATCATCGGTGAAGAATTCATCCGTATCTTCGAAGAAGAAGCAAAGAAGATCGGTACTGTTGAATTCCTTGCACAGGGAACAATTTATCCGGATGTTGTAGAAAGTGGTCTTGGCGGAGAATCCGCTGTGATCAAATCTCACCACAATGTAGGAGGACTTCCGGATTTTGTAGATTTCAAAGAAATCATTGAGCCGCTTCGTGATCTTTTCAAAGATGAAGTTCGTAAAGCAGGACTTGAGCTCGGACTTCCTGAAAGACTCGTATTCCGTCAGCCATTCCCAGGACCGGGACTTGGAGTACGTATCATCGGCGAAGTAACAGCTGAGAAAGTTCGTATCGTTCAGGATGCAGATGCTATTTATCGTGAAGAGATTGAAAATGCCGGACTTGATAAGACAATTGGTCAGTATTTTGCAGCACTTACGAATATGAGAAGCGTTGGTGTTATGGGTGATGAGAGAACTTATGATTATGCTGTAGCTCTTAGAGCTGTTAATACGATTGATTTCATGACTGCAGAGGCAGCGGAGATTCCGTATGAAGTTCTGAATAAGGTGATGAGCAGAGTTATAAATGAAGTTCGCGGGGTGAATAGAATATTCTATGATCTGACGAGTAAGCCACCGGGAACGATTGAGTTTGAATAATCCACACAATCACGAGAAACCAGTATTCATGCGGGTTACAAACAAATTTGTTTAGTGACTGGCAACAAAATGGCAACATTTTGTGATTATTCAAGAGATAAAAATTTTATTTCATAACGTATATAAAGAAACCTTACTGATTTTCAGAATGAAAAACTGAATATCGGTAAGGTTTTCTTTTTTTCTTAATTTTCTTTTTTAGTCAATTCTTTTACGAGGTAATCACTTAGTTCCTGAGATGGTACCTTGGCACGTTTCTGGTAAGTATCCAGTTCCGGGTACTTATATCTCCATTCATCATATTCTTCCTTGCTGATTTCACCGTTTTCCAATTTGTCAGCCTGTTCCATCCATGAACGAAGCATTTCATCAACAGATGAGCCGGGAGCAGATATGGAAGAGTCAAGGCAGATATGAGGATGCCCATCTACATTTCTTACCTTCAGACCATACATATCTTCCAGTGCAAATAGTGTATGCATCAGACCTATGTGAGTATCAATATCTGGAACTGTTAAAGCATGAGTATTGACATCGAAGATCTGAGACATTTGTTTTACAAGATCGATTTTAGGAACTCTGGCTTCAGATTCATACTGAGCCATGCGGACATCTGAGGTTTTTCCTTTGAATCCCAGTTGCTCTCCGAGTTGCTTTTGTGTCATGCCTTTGCGGTTGCGAAAAAATTTGATACGTTGTCCGATTGCCATTTTTGTTTGCCTCCTTATAGTGGTCATTCGTGTTGCCATAATTAATTGTGAAGAAAATAAAACAATTCTGTTTAGGTTCAGTATAGCATGAGCAATTTTAGATAGCAAGAAGAACTTAAACAAAAAAATTTAATATTCTTATAAAACTGCTTGACTTAAATTAAAATGTTTAGTATCATGCAAATGTAACGACTTAAACAAATTACGTTAAGATAGAGAGGAGAGATGCGATGTGACAAACAGAACTTTTATGACCGTAGAAGAAGTTGCAGCGGAACTGGGAGTTTCCAAGTCTTATGCTTATAAGATTGTCAAACAGCTAAATGAAGAATTACAGAAGCTGGGTTATCTTACGGTAGCTGGCAGAGTAAACACCAATTATTTCCGCAAAAAAGTATGTTACAGCGAAGTGTAAGAGAGAGGAGAATTTGTATGAGTATTTACAAAGATAATGTCACTGGGAAGTGGCGAGTGGTTTATCGGTATACCGACTGGACAGGGAAAACGAAACAGACTTCAAAACGAGGATTTCCTACGAAGCGAGAAGCGCAGATGTGGGAACACGAACAAATGTTAAAGCATGATGCAAAACTGGATATGACTTTCGCAAGTTTTTATGAAATCTATGTAGAAGATAAAAAGGAACGAATCCGGGATAACACATGGGGAACTAAGAATAATATTGCCAGAACAAAAATTCTTCCATACTTTGGGGAGAGAAAGATTGCAGAAATTGAACCAAAAGATGTGATTGCATGGCAGAATCATTTGCTTGCATTTAAGAGAGCGAATGGAAAAGGGTATTCTGCTTCATATCAGGAAATGCTGTTCTGGACAAAAGAAGAATATCTGAAATTTGCAGATGTGATGATGGATAAACCAGTTTCTTACTACGCTTTTGAAATGCTTTACTGGTGTGGTATCCGTGAAGGCGAGTTGCTTGCCCTGACACCAGCGGATTTTGACTTTACAACGCATACACTGCGAATTAATAAATCATATCAAAGATTAAACCGGGAAGATGTGATTACCCCACCAAAGACATTTAAAAGTAACAGATTTATCAAGATGCCACAATTTATATGTAATGAGATGCAGGATTATCTGAAAATGCTGTATGAGCCGAAAGAGGACGAACGGATTTTCACGATTTCCAAATCTTATCTGCATCATGAAATGAACAGAGGATCAAAAGTGTCTGGGGTGAAGCGAATCCGTGTGCATGATTTGAGACATTCCCATGTATCGTTATTGATCAATATGGGATTTACGGTATTAGCAATTGCAGATCGAATGGGACATGAGAGCATTGATATCACTTACCGATATGCACATTTGTTTCCAAGTGAGCAGACACAGATGGCAGAACAGTTGGATATTGAAAGGATGGAAAAATCAAATGGAGAAGAATCTGGACAGTAAAGGAAGATGGAGAAACAAAATCGTAGCATTCCGGGTATCACCGGAAGAAGCAGAGCAGATTGATGCATGTGTCCGATTGTCAGGACTTAGCAAGCAGGACTATATCACAAAACGATTAACTGATCGGGAAATTGTGGTACAGGGAAATCCAAGAGTGTATAAAGCATTGCGAAATCAGATGGCAGAGATTTATGAAGAATTGAAACGTCTGGAAAAATGCAGTGAGGAAAACGAAGAGTTGCTAAGTACCCTGAGATTGGTTGCAGAGACATTGTATGGATTGAAAGGGGAAAATGAATGACAGAAAAAGAAAAAATGACTGCTCCGATTGCATCTGTTGGCGCAGATGTGGAACAGTCATCAAGTAATAAATTAACCAACCAAAGTATAGCAGATTTGCCCGGTAAGGGCAATCTGCAAGCCACAAATAATGTGGAAAATACAGCAAAATCAGCAAATAAAAAGAATCCAGATGATCTGGAAACAGTTTCTATGATGGAATTATACGACACCGCATATCCACCAAAACTGCCGATTATAGATGGACTTCTGTATAACGGAACGTACCTGTTTGTTGGTTCACCGAAAATTGGAAAATCATTCTTTATGGCACAGATCGGGTATCACATCAGTAAAGGAATTCCATTGTGGGGCTTTTCAGTCAGACAGGGAACGGTTCTGTACCTGGCATTGGAAGATGATTATGCAAGATTACAAAAACGGTTATCACAGATGTTTGGAATGGAAGGCAGTGAGAATTTTTATTTTGCTACAAAATCCAAATCACTCAATGACGGACTGGAAAAGCAGCTTGTAACGTTTGTGACAGAGCATAAAGATGCAAGACTGATTATCATTGATACTCTTCAGAAGGTTCGAGAGGTCGGTGGAGATAAATTCAGTTATGCCAGCGATTATGAGATTGTAACAAAGCTGAAAGCATTCAGTGATAAATATGGCATCTGTTTTCTGGTTGTGCATCATACAAGGAAAATGGAATCTTCAGATAGTTTCGATATGATTTCAGGTACGAATGGATTGCTTGGAGCTGCGGATGGAGCGTTTGTTATGCAGAAAGAAAAGCGTACAGATAATAAAGCAGTTCTGGAAGTGGCAGGGCGTGACCAGCAGGATCAGAAACTATGGTTGAACTTTAACCGGGAGAGATGTGTCTGGGAACTTACCAAGACAGAGACAGAACTTTGGAAAGAACCAGAAGATCCTCTGTTAGAGAAAATCAAAGAACTTGTCACAATAGATCAGCCAGAGTGGACAGGTACAGCAACAGAGTTGGTACAAATCCTGCAGGCGGAAATGCAGCCAAACGCATTATCACGAAAATTAAATGTCAGCCTGGAACGATTGATTCTGGAATATGGAATCCAGTATAAAACAGAACGAGGACATGATGGAAGAAAGATCAGATTAGCCTTTGTTGGAAAACAAGCGTGACGATATGTGACGGTTGTGACGGTATTTTATATAGCGTGTCGGTAGTGAAAATATCGTCACTATCGTCACGACCGTCACGGAAAGGAGAAACATGGAAAGAAAATTACAGGTACAGATACCAAAAGATTTATTACTGGCATTGTTCCAGTATCATCTTGCCGGGAACGAGGAATATCTGCCGGAGATAGAAAAAGCATTGATGGAAAAATTAGACAGTATGGTAAAACGTCAGTTATATACAACATTCAAAACAGCACCAACCGAGGAAGAACGGGAAAAGGCAAGACAAGAGTACTTGGATAAGTGTGGAATGCATGAGGATTTTCGTTGGTAAGGATTCTGCTTGATGACCTTATGACAGGAGCGTGCCACGCACCTGTAGATAGCAAACAAAGAGAAGGTCTGTAAGGTGTAGCCGGTAGTTGATTGGCGAAGAAAAAACTTTTCAAAAGGGGGCCCTGATTCAGGGCGTCCCTGCGGAAATGATAAATGAAGGGAGAATGACACCATGAGAGAAGGAAGATTAGGTTACAACAGTTATAACAAAAGATATGGATTATTGTCATCAGACTTATGGATTGATCCAGGATTTCACTGCGGAGAATGTCTGGAAGTTCTAGTTGATGATCAGTGGGTAAAAACCCGAATGGAAATGAATCTGTCGAGAGAATGGTATTTGGTTGGAACACCATATTGTGGAGATCTGGAGTATGTACGGGCAAGGATACCGGAATAAAGCAGACAAGAAGAGTAATAGTCGGTTTGTTGTTAGTGAAAAAATAAGCCCGGATACGGGCAGAAAAAGAGGGCGGATACGCCCAAAATAAAAAACTAAAGACAAGTTATGGCATAAGCAAGTAGTATCTCACAAAGCCCTCGGCGTTTGAAAGCGAAATACACCCATCGCACAAATCAAAGATTTGTACTCAGGATATTTCGCCCTGCTGGGAGCTATTTGTGCCGGAAATGGCAGTTAGTTCGTAAACGGATGTCAATGCATCCATTCACAAATAATATGGCAGAAGTTACTTTGCCGAAGACAAGGAGGAAATGCCTATCGGAAGAAATTCATTTATTCAAATGACAAAACTAAGCAATGTAAAAGGCAGGATCACTTATATATCCAGTCATGCAAAACAGGAAAACCTCTATGCAGTTTATGAAACCACAGAACGGAAATTCTGGCGGGAACTTGCAAAATGTAATCAGGAAGAATTTGCAAAAAGTGGAACAGAAGGAAAATGTATTGAGGCAAGAGAACTGATCATTGCTTTGCCAGAGAGTTTTACAGAATATCAGCCGGATAGATTGCTGCAGCTTTTTACAAATCATTTTAAACAGAATTATGGAACAGAGTGTATTGCTGCTTTGCACCACAATAAAAGAAAGACCAATTATCACATTCATTTGATATTTGCAGAACGGAAACTACTGGATGAACCAATCATTAAGATTGCCAGCAGAAATATGTTTTATGATGAAAATGGAAAACATGTCCGAACCAAGAAAGAGATATTAGGAGAAGATGGCGAGATTCGGGAAGGCTGCAGTATTGTGAAGAAAGGAGAAGTCTATGAGAAGAAGCTGTTTACTGCGAAAGATGAACGCTTCAAGAGCAATTCATTTCTGGATGAGGTAAAGCATTCTTATACAGATTTAATCAATATTTATGTGCAGGACGAGAAACAGAAACTACAGGTATTTGAGCGTGGCAGTGTTTATCTTGCAACAAAGAAAATCGGAAAAAATAATCCGAAGGCACAGGAAATAGAAGCAGATAACCAAAAACGCCGGGAATGGAACAGAGCTGTTGATATGGCGTTGATTAGTGGAGTGCCGGAACCGAAGATAATGGAAGTGAAGCGGAAAGAAATCACGGAGCCAATCAGGGAATCAATTGCCCGGCGTGGAAACAGACCACGATTATTTTCCAGAGTTGTAACAGTGGCTGTTGAGGCATTGGAGTTTTTGATAGCAAGTGTGCTGTTTAAGAAACCCAGGGAAGTGCCAAAACAGACAGAGCAAACGGAAACAGAACACCCAAAGCATGTTGCTGAAAATAGCACGGCAGCAGTCAAGACAACAAAAGAAGAAAAGGCAGAACCGGAACAACCTAAAATGACGAGGCTTGCATCAAAGTATCCGAAACTATTTAAAGTGAATAAAGAACTGGAAGATCAAAACGGTGCAATTCAACAGAAACAAAAACAGCTTTCTGCAAAGAAGAAAGAACTGTCAGAGGTCACGGGATGGTTTAAAGGAAGAAAGAAAAAAGAATTGCAGAAAGAAATTGATGAACTGAAAAGCCAGATCAGAGATATGAAAGATTACCTTCCGAGGATTGTGCAGAAGATCGGTTATAGAAGTGTACAGGATTTTTTAAAAGATTTTAAGGCTTCTCAAATTGAGTATAGCGAGTATCGAACTGCAATAGCAAAATGGAAGAAAGAAACTGGCAAAGAGCCAGTAGCACATGGTATTAGAGCGAAGCTGACAGAAAAGAAACAAGAAATACAGAATGAACAGAAAAATAAACAGCATACCCGTAGTCAGAACAAAGATCGGGGAGCAAGATAGGAGGACAATCATGGAGAAACACATTATGGGAGAAAATGGAATCAGTTATACTTTAGGAGAGGACGGTCTGTATTATCCAGACCTGTACCTCCCGGAAGAGACAGAGTATCCGATTGGAAAGTATGGAATGTTGAGAAAATCATACTTGAAAGAGCATCGGAAAGAATTATATCTGGAACTGATACTTGCTGGGAAGTTAAATGAGCATCTGCATCAGATTGATGAGGATTGTAATCAGATGATGGAAAGACTGGTAGAGCAGATGAAAGAAAAGCAGGGAGTGACGGAAGAACTGAAGATGCAGGATCAGATGGCATGGGTTGGGAAAATGAACAATATCCGGGCCTGCACTGAGGAGATTGTAGTAAAGGATATATTGTATGCAGAAAAAAATTGTTGAAAATCGATTTGGAAGATTATAGATAAATGTGATAATATCTTCTTTAAAGTATAGAAAAATTGAAGTAGTGATAAAAACTAACAAACTGGAATTAAA